>Ga0209369_1000300_pt1 | contig 90696 bp, 103 predicted proteins | sample EBPBio142010_DNA_FD_185865 | JGI IMG/M metagenome (GOLD analysis project Ga0209369, IMG submission 185865) | Wastewater treatment Type I Accumulibacter community from EBPR Bioreactor in Madison, WI, USA - Reactor 1_10/4/2010_ DNA (SPAdes)... | ecosystem: Engineered > Bioreactor > EBPR >...
GCGACAACGTGTCGATCACCGTCAAGCTGATCGCCCCCATCGCCATGGAAGAAGGCCTGCGCTTCGCCATCCGCGAAGGCGGCCGCACCGTGGGTGCCGGCGTCGTTGCCAAGATCATTGCGTAATCCTGCAATCACAAGGAATACCCAATGTCCAAGCAAAAGATCCGTATCCGCCTGAAGGCGTTTGATTACAAGCTGATCGACCAGTCGGCTGCCGAGATCGTGGAAACCGCCAAGCGCACCGGCGCCATCGTCAAGGGCCCCGTGCCCCTGCCTACGCGCATGAAGCGTTTCGACATCCTGCGTTCGCCGCACGTCAACAAGACCAGCCGTGACCAGCTGGAGATCCGCACGCACCAGCGCCTGATGGACATCGTCGATCCCACGGACAAGACCGTGGACGCGCTGATGAAGCTCGACCTGCCGGCCGGCGTGGACGTAGAGATCAAGCTGCAGTAACCCCTGTCGCCGATCGGGCGTGGCCGTGAGGCCGCGTCACAACTAACGCGGACTTGCTTGAAAAGGCAGTCCGCGTTATAATTTGCGGCTTCGCGTTTTTGCGCCTCGGTTTCTGGGGTGCGGCCGCGGAGTTTTATCAACCTTCTTTCACGCACCCTGAAAGCCAGTCGGTGCAAACGCCTGGGCCAATTGCAGTCGAGGCGGTGGAAGTTTTGGAGAAAACCAATGAGTCTGTGCAACTCCCTCGGGTTGCTGGGCCGCAAGGTGGGCATGATGCGTCTGTTCACCGATGACGGGGACGCAGTGCCCGTCACGGTGGTGGATGTGTCCAACAACCGCGTGACCCAGGTGAAAACCCAAGAGAACGATGGCTACGTGGCCCTGCAGGTCACGTTCGGCGCACGCAAAGCTTCGCGTGTGACCAAGCCAGAAGCCGGCCACCTCGCCAAGGCGGGTGTCGAAGCCGGTGAAATCATCCGCGAATTCCCCGTGACCGCTGAAGTCGCTGGCAAGTACGCCGCAGGCGCTACTGTGCCCGTCGCCGACGTGTTCGCCGTGGGTCAGAAGGTGGACGTGCAAGGTACTTCCATCGGCAAGGGCTACGCCGGCACCATCAAGCGCCACAACTTCGGTTCGCAGCGCGCCTCGCACGGTAACAGCCGCTCGCACAATGTTCCTGGCTCCATCGGCATGGCGCAGGATCCGGGCCGCGTGTTCCCTGGCAAGAAGATGACCGGTCACCTCGGTGACGTGACGGTCACGACGCAAAACCTCGACGTGGTTCGCATCGACGAAGCACGCCAACTGCTCTTGATCAAGGGCGCTGTTCCGGGCTCCAAGGGTGGGTTCGTTACGGTGCGTCCGGCCATCAAGGCGCCAGCTTCCAAAGGAGCGAACTAATGCAGCTCGAACTCCTGAATGAACAAGGCCAGGCGGCATCCAAGGTGGATGTGCCCGAGACCGTGTTTGACCGCCAGTACAACGAAGACCTGATCCACCAGATCGTCGTCGCCTACCAGGCCAATGCCCGCCAAGGCACGCGTGCCCAGAAGGACCGCGAGCAGGTGCGTCACTCGACCAAGAAGCCCTTCAAGCAAAAGGGCACCGGCAACGCACGTGCTGGTATGACCTCCTCGCCACTGTGGCGTGGGGGCGGTCGCATCTTCCCGAACCTGCCTGATGAAAACTTCACGCAGAAGATCAACAAGAAGATGTACCGCGCCGGCATGGCCGCCATCCTGTCGCAGCTGGCCCGCGAAGGCCGCCTGGCCGTGGTGGACTCGCTGAAGCTGGAAAGCCCCAAGACCAAGGTGCTGGCCGACAAGTTCAAGGCCATGAACCTGCAGTCGGTGATGGTGATCGCCGATGAGGTCGATGAAAACCTGTACCTCGCCTCGCGCAATCTGAAGAACGTGTTCGTCGTCGAGCCGCGTTATGCAGACCCCGTGTCGCTGGTGCACTACAAGAAAGTGCTCGTCACCAAGGGCGCGATCGACAAACTCAAGGAGATGTTCGCATGAGCACGCTGAAGTTTGACGAAGGTCGTCTGATGCAGGTGTTGGTTGCTCCCATCGTGTCCGAAAAGGCCACCATGGTTGCCGAGAAGTCCAACGCCGTGACGTTCAAGGTACTGCAGAACGCAACCAAGCCCGAGATCAAGGCCGCCGTGGAACTGATGTTCAAGGTGGAAGTGAAGGGCGTTTCTGTGGTGAACACCAAAGGCAAGACCAAGCGCTTTGGCAAGACCATGGGCCGTCGCGACAACGTGCGCAAGGCCTATGTGCTGCTCAAGGAAGGTCAAGAGCTGAACCTGTCCGGGGAGGCTGCGTAAACCATGGCCGTTATCAAGATCAAACCGACTTCCCCGGGCCGTCGCGGCACGGTGAAGATCTCGCGTGACCACCTGCACAAGGGTGAGGCGTTCGCAGCCTTGCTGGAACCCCAGTTCCAGAAGGCCGGCCGCAACAACAACGGTCACATCACCACCCGTCACAAGGGCGGTGGCCACAAGCACCACTACCGCGTGGTGGACTTCCGTCGCAACAAGGACGCCATCCCCGCCAAGGTGGAGCGCATCGAGTACGACCCCAACCGCTCGGCCCATATCGCCCTGGTGTGCTATGCCGACGGCGAGCGTCGCTACATCATCGCCCCGCGCAACCTGGAAGTGGGCAGCTCCATCGTGAGCGGCTCCGAGGCCCCGATCCGCGTCGGCAATACGCTGCCGATCCGCAACATCCCGGTGGGCTCGACCATCCACTGCATCGAGCTGAAAGCCGGTGCCGGTGCCCAGATCGCCCGCTCGGCCGGTACCTCGGCCACGCTGCTGGCGCGCGAAGGCATGTACGCCCAGGTGCGCATGCGCTCCGGCGAAGTGCGCAAGATCCACATCGAGTGCCGCGCCACCATCGGTGAAGTGGCCAACGAAGAGCACAGCCTGCGCCAGTTGGGCAAGGCCGGTGTCAAGCGCTGGATGGGCATCCGCCCGACGGTGCGCGGTGTGGCCATGAACCCGATCGACCACCCGCACGGTGGTGGTGAGGGTCGTACCGGCGAAGGCCGTCACGCAGTTGACCCATGGGGCAACCTGACGAAGGGCTATCGCACCCGCAACAACAAGCGCACGCAGACCATGATCGTCTCGCGTCGCAAGAAGTAAGAGGTAGCAAATGACTCGTTCTCTCAAAAAGGGTCCGTTTGTTGACCATCACTTGCTGGCCAAGGTCGAGAAGGCCATCGCCACCAAGGACAAGAAGCCAGTCAAGACCTGGTCGCGTCGCTCCATGGTTCTGCCCGAGTTCATCGGTCTGACCATTGCCGTGCATAACGGCAAGCAGCATGTGCCGGTTTATGTCACCGACCAGATGGTGGGCCACAAGCTGGGCGAATTCGCCCTGACGCGCACCTTCAAGGGTCACCCCGCGGACAAAAAAGTCCAGAAGAAGTAAGGAACGACCATGTCTGAAACACGTGCAGTCCTCCGGGGCGTCCGTTTGTCGGTGGACAAGGGTCGCCTGGTCGCTGATCTGATCCGCGGCAAGAAGGTGGATCAGGCTCTGAACATCCTGGCTTTCACGCAGAAAAAAGCTGCCGTGATCGTCAAGAAGGTGCTGGAGTCCGCCATCGCCAACGCCGAGCACAACGACGGCGCCGACATCGACGATCTGAAGGTCAAGACCATCTTCGTCGAGCAGGGCACCACGCTCAAGCGCTTCACGGCGCGCGCCAAGGGCCGCGGCAACCGCATCAGCAAGCCGACGTGCCACATCTACGTGACCGTGGGCAACTAAAGGCCAGAGGAAGAATATGGGACAGAAAATCCATCCTACCGGCTTCCGCCTGTCGGTCAGCCGTAACTGGGCCAGCCGCTGGTACGCGAGCAACCGTGACTTCGCCGGCATGCTGGCCGAAGACATCAAGGTGCGCGAGTTCCTGAAGGCCAAGCTGAAGAACGCCGCGGTCTCGCGCATCCTGATCGAGCGCCCCGCCAAGAACGCCCGCATCACCATTTTCTCGGCACGTCCGGGCGTGGTCATCGGCAAGAAGGGCGAGGACATCGAGAACCTGAAGAAGGAACTCGCTACCCGCCTGGGCGTGCCCGTTGCTGTGAACATCGAGGAAGTGCGCAAGCCCGAAATCGATGCCAAGCTGATCGCCGACTCGATCACCCAGCAGCTGGAAAAGCGCATCATGTTCCGCCGCGCCATGAAGCGCGCCATGCAGAACGCCATGCGTCTGGGTGCCCAGGGCATCAAGATCATGTCTGCTGGCCGTCTGAACGGCATCGAAATCGCCCGTACCGAGTGGTACCGCGAAGGCCGTGTGCCGCTGCACACGCTGCGCGCCGACATCGACTACGGCACCTCCGAAGCCAAGACCACCTATGGTGTGATCGGCGTGAAGGTCTGGGTCTACAAGGGCGACACGCTGGGTCGTGGCGACCTGCCCGCTGCCGAAACACCGCGCCCCGAAGAGGAGCGCCGCCCGCGTGGCCCGCGCCGCGACGGCCGTGGTGATGGCCGCCGTGACGGTGCCGGCCGTGGTGGCCGCCGCCCCATGGGCGCCAACGCAGCACCTGCCGACGGTAGCGACAAGCCCGCTGGCGCTGGTGCAGATTCCGTTAAGCGCGTTCGTAAAGACGCGCCCGCTTCAGCTGCGGACGGTAAAGGAGAATAAACATGCTGCAACCTGCTCGCCGCAAGTTCCGTAAGGAGCAAAAAGGCCGCAACACCGGTATCGCCACGCGTGGCAATTCGGTGGCATTCGGTGACTTCGGTCTGAAGTGCACGGATCGTGGCCGTCTGACGGCCCGCCAGATCGAGGCCGCACGTCGTGCGATCTCGCGTCACGTCAAGCGTGGCGGTCGTATCTGGATCCGCGTGTTCCCCGACAAGCCGATTTCCACCAAGCCCGCAGAAGTGCGTATGGGTAACGGCAAGGGCAACCCCGAGTACTACGTTGCCGAGATCCAGCCCGGCAAGGTGGTGTTCGAAATCGTTGGCGTTCCCGAAGAACTGGCCCGCGAAGCGTTCCGCCTGGCTGCCGCCAAGCTGCCGCTACGCACCACCTTCGTTGCCCGTCAGATTGGCGCCTAAGGAGAATCAACATGACCAAAGCTGCTGAACTCCGCCAAAAGGACGTGGCCGGCCTCGAAGCCGAAATCAAGTCGCTGCAAAAGGCCCATTTCGGCCTGCGCATGCAGAAGGCCACGCAACAGCTGGGCAACACCAACACGCTGCGTACCACGCGCCGTGACATTGCCCGCGCCAAGACCATTCTTGCTGAAAAGCAAGCCGCCAAGTAATCCAGGAGCGAACATGACGGAAGCCAAACCCTCCCTCAAGCGCACCTTGGTTGGCAAGGTGGTCAGCGACAAGCGTACCAAGACCGTGACCGTGCTCGTCGAGCGCCGCGTCAAGCACCCCATCTACGACAAGATCATGATCAAGTCGAGCAAGTACCACGCCCACGACGAGAACGGCGAGTACAAGATGGGCGACACCATCGAGATCACGGAAAGCCGTCCGCTTTCCAAGACCAAGAACTGGGTGGCGACCCGCCTGGTGCAAAAGGCCGCGCTGGTCTAAGCCTTATCGGCTCCCGGGCAGCAATGCCCATGGAAACGACCCACAATGTGGGTCGTTTTTTTATTCCAAGGAGTCGAGCATGATCAAAGTCGGTGACCAACTTCCCGCCACCACCCTGATGGAATACATCGAGGTCGAGGGCAATGGCTGCAGCATGGGCCCCAATGCCGTGGATGTGCACAAGGCTGCCGCAGGCAAGACCATTGCGCTGTTCGCCGTGCCGGGTGCCTTCACCCCCACCTGTTCCAACCAGCATGTGCCGGGCTATGTGGCGCAGGCCGATGCCCTGAAGGCTGCCGGCGTGGATGAGATCTGGTGCCTGTCGGTGAACGATGCCTTCGTGATGGGCGCCTGGGCACGGGATCAGAAGACGGCCAACAAGGTGCGCATGCTGGCCGACGGTGACGCTGCCTTTGCCAAGGCCACCGGCCTGACGCTGGACTTGAACGGCAAGGGCCTGGGCCTGCGCAGCAACCGCTATTCCATGCTGGTCAAGGATGGCAAGGTGGCCAGCCTGAACGTGGAAGCGCCCGGCAAGTTCGAGGTCAGCGACGCCGCAACCATGCTCGGTCAGCTCAAGGCCTGATAAGGTTCCACCAAGGTCAATGCCGCACCAGCCCGTGGGCTGGTGCGGCATTTACTATTATATGTATAGCTTTTCGCGCTTGATTGAAGCGCGCCAGAGGCCAAAATCATTCCAATTTCAACCGATATCCGCCTTCAGGTAATGCGACCCGCTCACCGGGTTGTGGTAATAGGGCGGTATCTCGGTAAAACCCAGTTCGGCATACAGCGCGCGCGCGGCCTCCATGCCGTCCAGCGTATCGAGCAGCACGCAGGCGTAGCCTGCCTGGTGTGCGGCATCCAGAATGGCCTCGGCCAGCTGGCGTCCCAAGCCGAAGCCGCGAAACGCCTTGCGCACGTACAGACGCTTCATCTCACCGGCATTGGCATAGTCCACGCTGTCCAGCGGCCTCAGGCCGCAGCAGCCGGCGATGCTGCCATCCACCTCGGCCAGCAGCAGCAGGCCGCGCGGGGCGCTGTACTCGCCGGGCAAATTGGCCAGCTCATCGGCGAAGTTCTGAAATTCCAGATCCACGTCCAGGCTGTCGGCATATTCTTGGAAGATGGCGCGCACGGCATCCATCTCGTGGGCTTGGCTGGGTATGAACAGGCGGATGGAGGGTGCGGGATCCACTGTGCGAAAACGGGGGCGGGTAGCGGAAGACGTTGCAGTTTAGCGGCAAGTCAGCCAGCGCCAAGCCCGGATATCCACCACGCCAGCGCGGCGCTCAGCACCGCCACCACGGCTGCACCGGTGCGCGCCGCCACATCGTCGCGCGATGCGGGTGCCTGGCGGGTCAGCAGCTTGTCGCCATGCAGCATGGGGCGCACCAGAGTCCGGCGCCGCACCAGCACGTAGTAGCCAATGGCCAGCAGGTGCAGCGCGACCAGGCCGATCAGCAGGTATTGCCCCAGGTCGGAATGAAACCAGGTGGCCAGGCCGACCCATTCGCCCGAAACGAAGCGCACCAGCGGCCCGGAAAATGAGATTTCGTCATCGCTCAGCAGGCCACTGCCGACCTGGGCCAGCAAAACGGCGAGCAGGGCGAAGACCGAGAGTGCGCCCAGCGGTGAATGTCCTGCCGTCTCCTCGCTGGCCTGACCGCGCAGATGGCGCCACAACCGCGTGGGTGAATGCACAAAGCTGGCAAAACGTGACCAATGCCCGCCCACCACGCCCCAGACCAGGCGAAACAACAGCAGGGCCAGCATCACATGCCCCAGCCGCAGGTGCCATTGCATGGCGTCGCCGCCGACCTTGGCGGTGATCACCAGTGCCACCACCGTGGCTGCCAGAAACCAATGAAACAAACGGGTGGGAAGATCCCAGACGCGAACCTTGTGCTGCATGAATTGCGAAACCTGAACTGGAAACCGGCGAATTGTGCCCAGCGGCAGATGGCGCCAAGAAAATCCGAGGAAACCCTGGGGTCAGATACATGCGCTTTACGTTGCACGGTGATACTGCGCGCGGCCTGGCGCAGGCGCCGGCCATGCAGATGCCAACAACAACCGGATTCCCATGACCTTCAAGACCCTTGCCATTTCCGCTGCAGTCGCTGTAACCACCTTGCTCGCATTGCCTGCGCATGCCCAGTTCGCCAAGTCCGAAGAGGCCGTCAAGTACCGCCAGGGCAGCCTGTTCGTGATCGGTCAGCACTTTGGCCGCATCGGTGCCATGGTCAACGGCAAGCTGCCGTTTGATGCCAAGGCGGCGCAGGAAAACGCTGACATCGTGGCCGCCATGGCGGCGCTGCCCTGGACCGGCTTTGGGCCGGGAACCGACAAGGGCGCGCCGCACAAGGCCAAACCCAACGTGTGGACCGAGAAGGCCAAGTTCAATGAGCATGCCCAGACCTTCCAGGCCGAGGCGGCCAAGCTGGCCAGTGCGGCGAAGACCGGCAACCTGGAGCAGATCAAAACCGCCTTTGGCCCGGCAGCGCAGTCCTGCAAGTCTTGCCACGATGCCTTTCGCAATCGTTAAGCTATCAAAAATATAGCTTCAGGCGTACTGTCTATAAGCGCAAAAGGCCGGTTTCGTTAATGAAACCGGCCTTTTGCGTTGCATGCCTCAGGCCTCGGCCAGCAGCTTTTCAATCAAGCGGTGCAGTTCGGTGAAGTCGGGGGCGCCGACATAGCTCTTCACGATCTCCCCGCGCTTGTTGACGATGTAGGTGGTGGGAGTGAGCTTGACGTCGCCCCAGGCCTTGGCGACGGCACCGGTGTTGTCGATGGCCACCTTGAAGGGCAGCTTGCGCGTTTCGGTGAAGTTCACCACATAACTCGGCGGATCGTAGCTCATGGCCACGGCCAGGGTCTCGAAACCCTGGCCCTTGTACTTGTCGTAGGTGGCGACGATATCGGGCATCTCGGCGACACAGGTGGTGCAGCTGGTGGCCCAGAAGTTCACCAGGGTGACCTTGCCCCGGAGGTCGGCCGTGGTCTGCTGTGACCCATCGAGCAGCACAAAGGTCGATTGCGGCGCCACCGATGTCCCGGAGCCCAGCACCACCACGGCCCCGATGGCGACGCCTGCGGCCACCACGCCTGCCGCCAGCCAATGCTTGATCTGCATACCCTGTTCCTCATGCCGGCCCGGTGCGGGCCCCAAATGCGTTGCGATTGTGCCGCAGCGCTGGATTCGCCGCCGCTGGCATGGGATTGCGTCAGGAGCGCGAAGTTTCATCCGGCCTTGGTCTGGCGCCCGGCAGTTTCATACCCCGTGGCTGGCCCGCCGCGCCGCAGACCGCTGGCATGGCATGGGCACGGTGATAATGCATGGCAAAGCCTTACGCCATGCATACCCGTCTTTTCATCATCGCCCACGCCCCCCTGGCCAGCGCGCTGCGCGAATGCGCCGTGCATGTGTTTCCTGATTGCGCGGCTGACCTGCTGGTGCTGGACGTGCCACCCCACGAGCCGCCGGAGCAGACCCTGGCGGCCGCGCGGGCCTTGCTGGAGCCACTGGGTGCGGCTTCGGTGCTGGTGCTGACCGATGTGGTTGGCGCCACGCCCTGCAATGTTGCGCAGCGCCTGGTCGATGATGTGCATTCACATCTGCTCGCCGGCGTGAACCTGCCCATGCTGCTGCGTGCCTGGTGCTACCGCGCGGAGCCGCTGGACGCCTTGGCCAAGCGCGCCCTGGCCGGCGCCACCCAGGGTGTGATGCGGGTCGATGGCGCCAGCGCCGCAGCTCCAAAACCGATGTGCCATCCATGATCAAGAACAGCATCACCATCAGCAACAAGTTGGGTCTGCACGCCCGTGCCTCGGCCAAGCTCACCAAGCTTGCGGGCAGCTATCCCTGCGAGGTCTGGATGAGCAAGGGCGAGCGCCGCATCAACGCCAAGAGCATCATGGGCGTGATGATGCTGGCCGCAGGCCTGGGTACGCAGGTCGAGGTGGAGACCGATGGCGCGCAGGAGCAGGAGGCCATGAACGCGCTGCTGGCCCTGATAGACGACAAGTTTGGCGAAGGCGAATAAGTCACGAGCGAGGCGCACATGAGCTTCTCCATCCACGGCCTGTCCGTCGCGCGCGGCATTGCCATCGGGCGTGCGGTACTGGCCACGTCCAGTCGCATGGAGGTGGCGCATTACTTCATCGAACCAACGCAGGTGCAGGCCGAGATAGCGCGCGTGCGTAATGGCCGCAATGCCGTGGTCGATGAGTTGCAGCGTCTGCGTGCCGACCTGCCGCCGGACGCGCCGTCCGAACTCGCGGCGCTGCTGGATGTGCACCTGCTGCTGCTGCAGGACGAGATGCTGGTCAGCGGCGTGAAGCACTGGATCACCGACCGCCTGTACAACGCCGAATGGGCGCTGACCACGCAGCTGGAGATCATCAGCCGCCAGTTCGACGAGATGGAGGACGACTACCTGCGCGAGCGCAAGGCCGATCTGGAGCAGGTGGTCGAGCGCATCCTGCGCCGCATGAAAGGCGTGGCCAGCCCCGTGGCGCCGCCGCCGCGCAGCCCGCGCCGCCAGGCCGAGGCCGGCGCCGAGGCCGAGTTCCTGCAGGGCGGCGCCGCCGACGTGCCACTGGTGCTGGTGGCACATGATCTGTCGCCGGCCGACATGCTGCAATTCAAGCAAAGCGTGTTCACGGGCTTCATTACCGATGTGGGCGGGAAGACCAGTCACACGGCCATCGTGGCGCGCAGCATGGACATTCCTGCCGTCGTTGGCGCACGCGGCGCCAGCCAGCTGGTGCGCCAGGACGACTGGGTGATCATCGACGGGGACGCGGGGGCGGTGATCGTCGACCCGTCGCCCATCATCCTGGCCGAGTATGGTTTCAAGCAGCGCCAGATCGCGCTGGAGCGCGAGCGCCTGACGCGCCTGCGGCACACGCCGGCGGTGACGCTGGATGCCCAGGCGATCGAACTGCTGGCGAACATCGAGCAACCCGGCGATGTCGCATCTGCGCTGCGCGCGGGGGCGGAAGGTGTCGGACTGTTTCGCAGCGAGTTTCTGTTCATGGGGCGCGCCGGACGCATGCCCGACGAGGAGGAGCAGTACCAGGCCTACCGTGAGGCGGTGGAGGGCATGCAGGGCCTGCCGGTCACCATACGCACCATCGATGTGGGCGCGGACAAGCCGCTGGACAAGTCGCACAAGGACAGTTCGCTCAACCCGGCGCTGGGCTTGCGCGCCATTCGCTGGAGCCTGGCTGACCCGGCCATGTTCCGCACCCAGCTACGTGCCGTGCTGCGCGCCGCAGTGCATGGGCCGGTCAAGCTGCTGTTTCCGATGCTGGCGCATGTGGGCGAGATCCGCCAGACGCTGGCCCAGGTTGACCTGGCGCGTGCCGAGCTGGACGCGCGCGGCATGGCCTACGGCCCGGTGCAGCTGGGCGCGATGATCGAGGTGCCTGCCGCGGCGCTGATGGTGCAGCAGTTCCTGCACTATTTCGACTACCTCTCGATAGGCACGAACGACCTCATCCAGTACACGCTGGCCATTGACCGCGCCGACGAGGCCGTGGCCGATCTGTACGACCCGCTGCACCCGGCCGTGCTGCGCCTCGTGGCCGATGTCATTGCCGCGGGCGCGCGCCAGGGCAAGAGCGTGAGCGTCTGCGGTGAGATGGCTGGCGACGTGGGCATGACCCGCTTGCTGCTGGGCCTGGGCCTGCGCAGCTTTTCCATGCAGCCGGCGCAGATCCTGGCGGTCAAGCAGGAGGTGCTGCGCGCCGATGCGCGCAAGCTTGCCGATTGGGCGCAACAGGTGCTGGCGGCCGATGACCCGGCAAGCTATATGAATGCTGCTTAGGGCGCGAGGCGCAGTGCAAGCTGTCGGCCTAGCACGGCTGCCGCGTCAGCCCAGTCGGTCTTGACGCCGATGCTCGCCAGGTCCACCGTTTGCAGGCCGGCATACCCGCAGGGATTGATGCGGGAGAACGGCTCCAGATCCATGGCCACATTCAGGGCCACGCCATGGTACGTGCAGTGGTGCGACACCTTGATGCCAATCGCGGCAATCTTGCCCAGGCCGGTGAAATCGGGTTGCGGGCGGGGGCTGCCAGGCGTGCGCCTTTGCGGGCGCTGCGCCAACATGGCGTGGCCACCGGGATCATCCAGGCGCACGTAGATGCCAGGCGCGCCGTCCACACGGTGGCCGGTCACGTCATAGTGCGCCAGGGTGCGGATCAAGGACTCCTCCAGCCGGTACACATATTCCTTTACGTAGTAGCCGGCGCGCTGCAGATCCAGCAGCGGATAGGCCACCACCTGTCCCGGGCCATGGTGCGTGACCTGCCCGCCGCGGTTGGTGGCCACGACAGGGATGTCACCTGGGGCAAGAATATGATTGTTTTTAGCGGCAAAGCCTTGCGTATAAACCGCGGCATGCTCACAAATCCATAGTTCATCCGGGGTGTCGGCGGTGCGCTGCACGGTGAAGCTCTGCATGGCGGCCACGGTTTCGCTGTAGTCCACCCGACCCAGAAGCCGAACCTGCACGGCCTGGTCGTTCATAACACGACCTTCACCATGGGGTGCGAGGACAGGGCGCGGTACAGGTCATCGAGCTGCTCGCGGCTGGTGGCCGTGATCGTGATGGTCACGCCCAGGTAGTTGCCGGCACGGCTGTCGCGCAACTCTATGGTGGAGGCATCGAAGCTCGGGTTATGGCGCCGTGCAAGCTCGACGATGGCGTGCACGAAACCATCTACCTTCGCGCCCATCACTTTGATGGGAAAGCGCGAGGGGTACTCGATGAGGGAGTCCTTGCGCGGGTCGGATGCGGGGATGTCGGCTGGGGTGGTCATGGTGGAGCTTTCGTGGTTATGCGCTGGCAGGTCAGGCGGGTGCGTACGTCGTCGGCTTCGACGCCGAGGCACTGGGTGTACGGCGGCCTTCGTTGGCGTGCAACCACACGGCAGCCCCTTGGCGTCTCGCTTTGTATGTGTGATGGTCACGCAATTGTGGCGCGGCCGGGGTTTTTACCTATAATGAAGGGCTTTGTGAGAATCTCGATCCGTGGCGCAGGCATCTACCCGCGAGAAAGTTACCGCCTCTGAGGCTGAATCTGAGGTTGAGGATTCGGACTTCAAGCCCCTGACTGCGCAGCAGGCCCAGGAATGGCGTGATCGCCAGCCGCCGTTGTCGGTGTGGCGCATCGTTGTCATGCAGGCTCTGGTGGGAGTGGTGGTGGCGCTGCTGGCGTGGTGGCTGACGGGGCGGTTGCAAGTGGCCTGGTCTGCTGGCTATGGCGCCTTGTCAGTGGTGTTGCCGGCGGCGCTGTTTGCGCGCGGCATGGCGCGCAAGCGCACATCCGCCGGGGCGGCCATGGCCGGGCTCATGGGTTGGGAGTTGGTGAAGATTGCTTTGACCGTTGCCATGTTGGCGGCGGCGCCCAGGCTGGTGCCGGGGCTCAGTTGGCTGGCGTTGCTGGCCGGCATGGTGATAACGATGAAAACGTACTGGATCGCGCTGCTGGCGCGGCCCGGTGTCCGACGAACCGATTGATATTTGAGAGAAGAGTTGTCCGATGGCCGCAGAAGCGAATGCACCAACCGCCAGTGAATACATCGTTCACCACTTGCAGCACCTGCAGAACGTCAAGCAGGGTTTCATTGTTGACTTTTCCGTCATCAACATCGATTCGATCTTTGTCAGTGCAGCGATCGGCATATTGATGTTGCTGGTCTTCTGGTCGGCGGCGCGCAAGGCCAGTTCCGGTGTTCCGGGCCGCTTCCAGGCGGCAGTCGAGATCCTGGTCGAGATGGTGGACAACCAGGCCAAGGCCAACATCCACAACGCGCAAAGCCGCAAGTTCATCGCCCCCCTGGCACTCACTGTCTTTGTCTGGATCTTCCTGATGAACGCCATGGATATGTTGCCCGTCGACCTGCTGCCGGTGCTGTGGCAGGGCGCGACCGGTGACAGTCATGCCTATCTGCGCGTCGTGCCCACGGCCGACCTGTCCACCACGCTGGGCCTGTCCTCTGCCGTACTGCTGCTGTGCTTTTACTACAGCATCAAGATCAAGGGCCTGGGCGGCTGGATTCACGAGCTGTTCACGGCGCCGTTCGGCACCAGCAAGAACCCGCTGTTTGCCGCCATTCTGGGTGTGGTGAACCTGGCCATGCAGATCATTGAATACGTTGCCAAGACTGTCTCGCATGGCATGCGACTGTTTGGCAATATGTACGCTGGTGAGTTGGTGTTCTGCCTGATCGCCCTGATGGGTGGTGCGGCTGCCATGTCGCTCTCTGGTGTGTTGCTCCCCGTGGGGCACATCATTGCGGGCTCTATCTGGGCGATCTTCCACATACTGATCATCACCCTGCAGGCCTTCATTTTCATGATGCTGGCGCTGATTTACCTCGGCCAGGCGCATGACGCTCACTGAGCTTTCCCTTTCCTTTCTCAATCAACCTTTCTTTTCACACTAGGAGTCATCATGGAAAACATTCTCGGCCTCGTCGCTCTGGCTTGCGGTCTGATCGTTGGTCTTGGCGCCATTGGCGCCTCGATCGGTATCGCTCTGATGGGCGGCAAGTTCCTGGAATCGTCGGCCCGTCAGCCCGAGCTGATCAACGAGCTGCAAACCAAGATGTTCATCTTGGCCGGCCTGATCGACGCGGCCTTCCTGATCGGTGTGGCCATCGCCCTGCTGTTCGCTTTCGCCAACCCCTTCGTCCTGGCCTAAGCACTCCGATCAACGCCCACGAATAGAAAGGTGTTGCCGTGAGTATCAACGCGACCCTGTTCGTTCAGGCCATAGTCTTTCTGATCCTGGTGTGGTTCACGATGACCTTCGTGTGGCCCCCGATCGCCAAGGCTCTGGATGAGCGAGCCCAGAAAATCGCCGATGGTCTCGCTGCGGCTGACAAGGCCAAGACCGAACTCGCCGCTGCCGACCAGCGCGTGAAGAAGGAATTGGCTGCTGCCAGCAACGAAACCGCCACGCGCCTGGCTGACGCCGAGCGCCGCGCCCAGGCCATCATCGAAGAGGCCAAGGCACGCGCCACCGACGAAGGCAACAAGATCGTCGCCGCCGCCCGTGCCGAGGCCGAGCAGCAGGCCATTGCCGCCCGTGAGACCCTGCGCGAGCAGGTGGCCGCACTGGCCGTCAAGGGTGCCGAGCAGATTCTCCGCAAGGAAGTCAATGCCGGCGTCCATGCTGATCTGCTCAACCGCCTCAAGACCGAGCTGTAAGGAACGCAACATGGCTGAACTCGCCACCATTGCCCGTCCTTACGCCGAGGCGCTATACAAGGCCTGCACCGGCAAAACCGGTGTCGATCTTGGCGGTGCCAGCGCCTGGGTGGACGAGCTGGCGGCGATTGCCGCCAACCCACAATTGCGCCAGCTGCTGGACAACCCCAAGGTGTCGGCCGAACAGTTGTTCGGCCTCATCACCGGTGTGGCCCGCACGGCGTTGCCGGACATGGCGCACAACTTCCTGCGCACCCTGCTCGACAACGGCCGTGTGCAGGCGCTGCCCGAGATTGCGGCACAGTTTCGCGCGCTGGTGAACCAAGGCAATGGCTCTTCGGATGCCGTCGTCTACAGCGCCTTCCCGCTGGATGCCAACGCACTGGCCGAGCTCGGCGCCACGCTGCAAAAGCGCTTTGGCCGCCAGCTGAACCTCTCCGTGCAGACGGACGAGTCGCTCATCGGCGGCGTGCGTGTGGTGGTGGGCGACGAGGTGCTCGACACCTCCGTCAAGGCACGTCTGGAACAAATGAAAGCGGCCCTCATCGCCTGATCGGGTGCTGAGGTCTGGGCTTATTAAAGAAAGAAGGAAAGAGTCATGCAACTCAATCCCGCAGAAATTTCTGAACTGATCAAGAGCCGCATTGAAGGGCTGGCAGCCAGCAGCGACATCCGCAACCAGGGCACCGTGGTGTCCGTGACCGACGGTATCGTGCGCATCCATGGCCTGTCGGACGTGATGCAGGGCGAAATGCTGGAATTTCCCGCCGACGCGGACGGCCAGCCCAGCTACGGCCTGGCGCTGAACCTCGAGCGCGACTCCGTGGGCTCCGTGATTCTGGGCGGCTACGAGCATATCTCCGAAGGCGATACCGTCAAGTGCACGGGCCGCATTCTGGAAGTGCCCGTGGGCCCCGAACTGGTCGGCCGCGTGGTCAACGCCCTGGGTCAGCCCATCGACGGCAAGGGCCCGATCAACGCCAAGATGACGGACGTGATCGAAAAGGTCGCTCCGGGTGTGATCGCACGCCAGTCCGTGGACCAGCCCCTGGCCACCGGCCAGAAATCCATCGATTCCATGGTGCCCGTCGGCCGCGGCCAGCGCGAGCTGATCATCGGCGACCGCCAGACCGGCAAGACGGCTGTGGCCATCGATGCCATCATCGCCCAGAAGGGCCAGGGCGTGACCTGCATCTACGTCGCCATCGGTCAGAAGGCTTCGTCGATCAAGAACGTGGTGCGCGCGCTGGAGCAGGCCGGCGCCATGGAATACACCATCGTCGTCGCCGCCTCGGCTTCTGAATCGGCTGCCATGCAGTATGTGTCGGCCTACTCCGGCTGCACCATGGGCGAGTACTTCCGCGACCGCGGCCAGGATGCGTTGATCGTCTATGACGATCTGTCCAAGCAGGCCGTGGCCTACCGCCAGGTGTCGCTGTTGCTGCGCCGCCCGCCGGGCCGCGAAGCCTTCCCTGGCGACGTTTTCTATCTCCACAGCCGCCTGCTCGAGCGCGCCGCGCGCGTGAACGCCGACTACGTCGAAGCCTTCACCAAGGGTGAAGTCAAGGGCAAGACGGGTTCGCTCACGGCCCTGCCGGTGATTGAAACCCAGGCCGGCGACGTGTCCGCCTTCGTGCCGACCAACGTGATCTCGATCACCGACGGCCAGATCTTCCTGGAAACCAGCCTGTTCAACGCCGGTATCCGCCCCGCCATCAACGCCGGTATCTCGGTGTCGCGCGTCGGTGGTGCCGCCCAGACCAAGCTGATCAAGGGCCTGTCCGGCGGTATCCGTACCGACCTGGCGCAGTACCGCGAACTGGCCGCCTTCGCGCAGTTTGCCTCTGACCTGGACGAGGCCACCCGCAAGCAGCTGGACCGCGGCGCGCGCGTCACCGAGCTCCTGAAGCAGCCCCAGTACAGCCCGCTGCCCATCAGCCTGATGGGTTCCTCGCTGTTCGCTGTGAACAAGGGCTTCCTGGACGATGTGGACGTGAAGAAGGTGCTGTCCTTCGAATCCGGCCTGCACCAGTTCCTGAAGACCAGCCACGCGGCCCTGCTGGAGCGCCTGGAAGCCAACCGTGCCTTCGACAAGGAAGGCAAGGACGAAGCCGAGCTGACGCAAGCCATCACTGCGTTCAAGAAGACCTTCGCCTAACGCGGCAGGAGGAGTCATCATGGCAGCAGGCAAGGAAATACGCGGCAAGATCAAATCGGTGGAGAACACCAAGAAGATCACCAAGGCCATGGAAATGGTGGCCGCGTCCAAGATGCGCAAGGCGCAGGATCGCATGCGCGCCGCCCGTCCCTATGCCGAGAAGGTGCGCAACATTGCGGCCCATCTCGGTCAGGCCAACCCCGAGTACGTTCACCCTTTCATGAAGGCGAACGATGCAAAGGCGGCCGGCATCATCGTGGTCACCACGGACAAGGGGCTGTGCGGCGGCATGAATACCAACGTGCTGCGTGCCGTCACCGGCAAGCTGCGTGACCTGCAGACTGCAGGTGTGCAGGCGCAGGCGGTGGCCATTGGCAACAAGGGCCTGGGTTTTCTGAACCGCGTGGGCGCCAAGGTGGTTGCGCAGTCCGTTGGTCTGGGCGACACGCCGCATCTGGATAAGCTCATCGGCCCGGTCAAGGTGCTGCTGGACGCTTATGCCGAAGGCAAGATCAATGCGGTGTACCTGGCGTACACCAAATTCATCAACACCATGAAGCAGGAATCGGTGGTGGAGCAGTTGCTGCCCCTGTCCTCCGAGCAGCTGCAGGCCAACAAGTCCGGTCACGGTTGGGACTACATCTATGAGCCCGACGCTCAGAGCGTGATTGACGAGCTGCTGGTGCGTTATGTCGAGTCGCTGATCTACCAGGCCGTGGCAGAGAACATGGCTTCGGAGCAATCGGCGCGCATGGTGGCCATGAAGGCCGCCACCGACAACGCGGGCAACGTCATCAACGAGCTCAAGCTGGTCTACAACAAGACGCGCCAGGCCGCGATCACGAAAGAACTTTCGGAGATCGTCGCCGGTGCGGCGGCAGTTTAAATTTCTGGAGCAAACAAATGGCTCAAGTGCAAGGCAAGATTGTTCAATGTATTGGCGCCGTGGTGGACGTGGAGTTCCCGCGCGACCAGATGCCCAAGGTGTATGACGCCCTCAAGCTCGAAGGCTCGGCCCTGACGCTGGAAGTGCAGCAGCAGCTCGGTGACGGCATCGTGCGCACCATTGCCCTCGGCTCGTCCGACGGCCTGAAGCGCGGCATCATGGTGACCAATACCGGCAACCCCATCACCGTGCCCGTGGGTAAGGCGACGCTGGGCCGCATCATGGACGTGCTGGGTAACCCCATCGACGAGCGCGGCCCCGTCAGCCAGGAGCTGACGGCCTCCATCCACCGCAAGGCTCCCGCCTACGACGAACTGTCGCCGTCGCAAGAGCTGCTGGAAACCGGCATCAAGGTGATCGACCTGGTGTGCCCGTTCGCCAAGGGCGGCAAGGTGGGCCTGTTCGGTGGCGCCGGCGTGGGCAAGACCGTGAACATGATGGAGCTCATCAACAACATCGCCAAGGCGCACTCGGGTCTGTCCGTGTTTGCCGGCGTGGGTGAGCGTACCCGTGAGGGCAACGACTTCTATCACGAAATGTCCGACTCCAAGGTCGTGGTGCAGGAAGACCTCTCCCAGTCCAAGGTGGCCATGGTTTACGGCCAGATGAACGAGCCTCCGGGCAACCGTCTGCGCGTGGCGCTCACCGGTCTGACGATTGCCGAGTCCTTCCGTGACGAAGGCCGTGACGTGCTGTTCTTTGTGGACAACATCTACCGCTACACCCTGGCCGGTACCGAAGTGTCCGCCCTGCTGGGCCGTATGCCTTCCGCCGTGGGCTACCAGCCGACGCTGGCCGAGGAAATGGGCCGCCTGCAGGAGCGCATCACCTCCACCAAGGTCGGCTCGATCACCTCCATCCAGGCCGTGTACGTGCCTGCGGACGACTTGACCGACCCGTCGCCTGCCACCACCTTCGCCCACCTGGACTCCACCGTGGTGCTGTCGCGTGACATCGCAGCCCTGGGTATCTACCCGGCCGTGGATCCGCTCGATTCCACCAGCCGCCAGCTCGACCCCCATGTGGTGGGCGAGGAGCACTACCAGGTTGCCCGCCAGGTGCAGGGGACGCTGCAGCGCTACAAGGAACTGCGCGACATCATCGCGATTCTGGGTATGGACGAGCTGGCGCCGGAAGACAAGCTGACGGTGGCCCGCGCGCGCAAGATCCAGCGTTTCCTGTCGCAGCCCTTCCACGTGGCCGAGGTGTTCACGGGCTCGCCCGGCAAGTATGTGCCCCTGTCCGAGACCATTCGTGGCTTCAAGATGATTGCGGCCGGTGAGTGCGATCACCTGCCCGAGCAGGCCTTCTACATGGTCGGCACCATCGACGAAGCCTTCGAGAAGGCCAAGAAGCTGGCGTGATGTGAAGTTGAGCGTTGAGCGTTGAGGGTCGAGCGCAAAGCCGTCCTTGGGTACGCCAACGCACAACACACAACGCACAACCGAAGGAGTTTTCATGAACACCATCCACGTTGATGTGGTCAGTGCCGAAGAGTCCATCTTCTCCGGCGAGGCACGCTTTGTCGCCTTGCCCGGCGAGGCGGGCGAACTGGGCATCTACCCGCGCCACACACCGCTGATTACCCGCATCAAGCCGGGGTCGGTGCGTATCGAGCTGCCCGATGGCAACGAAGAGTTTGTTTTCGTGGCCGGTGGCATCCTGGAAGTACAGCCCAACTGCGTGACCGTATTGTCCGATACCGCCATTCGCGGCCGCGACCTGGATGACCAGAAGGCACAAGAGGCCAAGGCCTCGGCCGAAGAAGCGCTGAAAAACGCGAAGAGCGAAATCGACCTGGCGCGTGCCCAGTCCGAGCTCGCCATCATGGCGGCACAGATCGCGGCGCTGCGCAAGTTCCGTCAGAAGCACTGACAAGCCGGGCCGTCAAGGCTCTGGCTGCCAACCTAAAGGAACGCCTGCCGCGTTCCTTTTTTTATGTCTTAGCGCGTTCCGACACGGATGTCGCTTAGCTCTCAGGGCGCGATTACCGGGTCGTTCGGCAACTCGTTGCCGCTGTCATCCATAGTCTGAAAGCCATCCCGGGGGAAATGCGCGACCAATAGCGCCGAAACCTCCGCCAGCGCCTGGGTCAGTCCATCCTCATAGTGTCCCGCGCGAAAGGCCTCGGTCATGGTGGCCACCGTCGTGCGCCAGGTTTGCGGGGCAACATGCTGGGTGAGGCCGCGATCGGCAACGATCTCGATGGCGTGATCGGCCAACAGCAGATAGATCAGCACGCCGTTGTTGCCCTCCGTGTCCCATACGCGCAGCTTGCCGAACTGGGTGATGGCGCGCTCGCGCGCGCCGGCGCCGCGCCAGATGTAGGACAGGGGCAGGCCGCCCTCGACGCAAATGCGGATCTGCCCGGTGTGGCGCTGTTCGCTGGCGGTGATGCGTTGCGCGAGGCGTTGCAGCATGTCAGGTGGCAGGGTCTGGTGCAGGGCACCGTCGGCCCAGCGGTGGCGTAGCAGCCGCATCAAGCCGCGCAGTGCAGAAGGTGGCGTGTTTGGCGTGGGGGAGACCATGGTGATTGTTAAGTCCTTGTCTTGTCTACCAGTCGCCCGAGGCACCGCCACCGCCAAAATCACCGCCGCCGCCGGAGCCAAAGCCGCCGCCCGGGCTGCCGCCGCTGCCCCAGCCACCCCCCCAGCCGCCACGGCCACCGCCGTGCTGGCCGCCATGACCTACGATGGGCATGGTGCGCCCGGCGAAGATCCAGGTGTAGAGCAGGGCCGCGACGGCTGCCGCGGCCGCCAGCAGCAGGCTGGAGGTGACAACAAAGGCCAGCAGGCCTGCGCTGCCGCCCATGGCCAGGCCGCCCAGGCGTTGCCCCAACAGGCGCCGCAACACGGGGCCGGCCACCATGACACCAAAGAACAGGAAGATGGCCAGATCGGACAAACTGCCTTCGTCCTGCATCTGGCCACCCCTTCCCTGGCCGGGGCCCTGCGAAGCGGGGAGGCTTTCGCCGGCGATGCGTGCGTCTATCTGATCCACTGCCGCCAGCAGGCTACCGGCGAAGTCCCCCTCGCGAAAGCGTGGCTTCATGGCGCCGTCGATGATGCGGGCGGCGGCAATGTCGGGGATGGCTCCCTCCAGCGCCTTGGCCACTTCGATGCGCATGCGCCTGTCGTCCTTGGCGACGACGATCAGCACGCCGTCGCCCACCTCCTTGCGCCCGATCTTCCAGGCATTGCCGACGCGGTTGGCAAAGGCGGCAATGTCCTCAGGCGTCGTGGTGGGCACCATCAGCACCACCACCTGAGAGCCATGGCGCTGTTCCATGGCCGCCAGTCGGGCCTGCAGCGACTGCAACTCGGTTGCGCCGAGCGTGCCTGTCTCGTCAATCACGCGCGCGTTCAGCGCGGGGACGGCGCGCAGTGGCTGGGCGCCAGCCGGAGGAATGCCGATTGCTATTAATAATATAGCTATCAGCGCTTGAATAGCAAGCGCTACAGGCATATTTAGCTCAGATTGATATGGTCAGGGCTTGAGCGCCGGAGCGGGGTTGGAGAAGTCCACCTTGGGTGGGGTGCTGATCTCGGCTTCGTTCTGCACCGTGAAGCTGGGCTTGGCGGTATAGCTGAATACCATTGCCGTGAGGTTGGTGGGGAAGCTGCGCGCGAGCACGTTGTAGTCCTGAACCGACTGGATATAGCGGTTGCGTGCCACGGTGATGCGGTTTTCCGTGCCCTCCAGGGTCACGCGCAAATCACGGAAGGCCTGGTTGGCCTGGAGCTGCGGGTAGCGCTCGGCCACCACCATCAGGCGTGATAGCGCGCCGGACAGCTCGCCCTGGGCCTGCTGGAACTTGTTGAACGCCTCGGGGTTGTTCAGGGTCTCAGGCGTGACCTGGATCGATGTGGCCTTGGCGCGCGCCTCGATCACCTTGGTGAGAGTCTCCTGCTCGAAATTGGCCTCGCCCTTCACCGTTGCCACGATATTGGGTACCAGGTCGGCGCGCCGTTGGTACTGGTTCAGCACCTCGCTCCATGCGGCCTTGGACTGCTCGTCCAGGCGCTGGAAGTCGTTGTAGCCACAACCGGACAAAAGCAGTGCGGCGGCAATGATGGCAAAGAGTCTTTGCATGATTTCAACGGTGTTGGTGATGGGGTGGGCGCAGTGGCGGCGCAGGGGGTACCGGCATTGTGCATGTATTGGCGCAACCCGTGACAAGAGGCGCCCTGGTGCCGACAATAGTTGACCCGAATGTTCTTCTCCATTGCCTGATGACCAGACCCTCCTTGCGTGCCGTATTGGCCGGCAGTCCCGATGAGCTCGAAGCCGCGTTCTATGACGCCCTGCAGCAGGGCGACCTGGAGCGCCTGATGGCCTGCTGGGCCGACGAGGATGAAATTGTCTGCCTGCACCCGGGTGGCGCCCGCCTCGTGGGTCCGGCTGCGATACGCGCGGCCTACACCGCCATGCTGGAGCATGGCGGCGTGCAGGTACGACCGGCACAGGTGGTGCGGGTGCAGGCCCTGACCAGCAGTGTGCACAGCGTGCTGGAGCAGGTGCGCGTGGTGCTGCCGGACGGCGCGCGCGAGGCGCTGGTCAACGCCACCAACGTCTATCACAAGACACCCAGGGGCTGGCGCCTGGTGGCGCATCATGCCAGTGTCGGAGAGGCGCATGAGGGCGGCCTGCCCACCTCGTCGGCGCATATGCTGCATTGAGGCGCGACCATGGATGACATCGTCAGGCAGGCCATCGCCAAATGGCCCGACGTTCCGCACTGCTATGGCTGGCTGGGGCTGGATGCACGCGGCCAGTGGTATCTGCGCGATGGTGCAACCCAGGCTCTGGGCGGCTTTGATGTGGCGCGCGGCAGCCAACTGCAGCATGCCAAGCTGATCGACTTCATACACCGCAACTATGAGGCCGATGCGCGCGGTTGCTGGTACTTTCAGAATGGACCGCAGCGAGTCTACGTAGAACTGGGGGCGGCACCCTGGGTCTGGCGCCTGCATGCCGATGGCAGGGTGATGTCGCACACCGGCAAAGTTGCTGAGGTTCGGGAGATGCGGGTGGATGAGTCTGGCCGGGTGTATTTGCAGACCGACATCGGCCCTGGCCTGGTGCACTCGATGGATGTGGGACTGGCTGCCGATGCGGTGGAGCAGGGGCGCTGGGTACCGATTCCGATAGAGGGAGCGGTGCTTGCGCAGGAGTTCGGCTTTGTTCGCAGTCCGTTCGCGCTCAGCCAGAGCAGATCCCAAGCCGGCGACCCAGCGCCGCAGGCATGAAAAATGTCCGCTGTCAAGTTTTTGATGCGGTCCTGCAGCGGAGCGAAAGGTCTTATGGGGCAATGGGTTAGGCCAAATTTGTCCTTTTGCGTGCTCTCACCGCTTTTCGAGCTAGGTGCCGCATAGGCGCTTCGCGGTAGCGAGCGCAGGGGCATCGCAGCGGGCAAGGTCGCGTTGCGATCATAGCCTCGGCTTGTCGCAGCCCAACTCCCAAAGCGAAGCGCAGCCCGTGGGCTGCGCTTTCGTCGGTGGAGCAATGACGACGGTATCCGCGTCATCAGAACTATTTCGGTGGTGAGGCCCTGGCCATCCTTCCCTTCCTAAATCCGCGATCCCCCGCCATGAACGCTTCGAGCATGTGCGGGATCAGCGTCATGGCATCGACTGCCTCTCCATACGTCTGCGCGTGAAGCGCGGCATAGCCGTCGAGATCCTGTTTCAAGCTGGCCGGGCACACGAAGGTCAGTTTGATGGAATCAAGTCTCGGCAGCGGGCCGAGGCGGAGTTTTTTCGTCGTGCTCATCGCATGCTCCCACGCTGAAGAAAAAAAGGCTGGTAGGGACGCAATACGAGGTCGCGGTTGGAGACAATCCGCACCGGCAATCCCGGCCGCGCCGTCAGCGTCGGCTGGATGTTCATGTTGCGCCGCGTCATCTCCTGGCCCACCTGGTTCACGCTGTCCTGCAAGCCATCGCGCCCAGCGATGATGATGCGGTTGCCATCCTGCCGGTTCTCCGGCGCAGCCAGTTCGGCGCCCACACCCAGCAGCGTGGTCAGCGCCGCGCCGGCCAGGATGCGGCCCCAGTGCCGGTCAATCTCGTCTTCCACGCCGGCATAGCCGGCCGGATCAGTGCCCACGAGGTTGTCGAGCGTCAGCGAAGACGTGTCCGGCAGGATGATCCGGTTCCACACCATCTGCACCCGGCTCTGCCCATAGCTCACCTGGCTGTTGTAGCGCCCGAGGATGCGCGAGCCCTGCGGGATCAGCAGGAACTTGCCCGTGGCCGTGTCATAGACCGGCTCCGTCACCGTAGCGATCACGTCGCCCGGAAGATCGGACTTGATGCCCGTGACCAGCGCCGCGGCGATCACCGTCCCGGCCATCACCTGGTACGGCGAGGCTGGCATCTGTAGATGGCCGGAATTGCGGGTTTCCGTAGAACCGCCTTTCAGGAACGCCTCTTTCTGGTCTTGCCGGTTCTGCGCGGCGGTCGGATCGAACGGCTGGGCTGCCGTTGAGGCTGGCCCGGCCGCCAGCGGGTCGAAGCCCGTCAAGGCGCTGCCGGGCGCAGCCGCAGCCACTTGGGTTGTGGCCGGCCCGGCGGCCTTGCCCTGCTGGCCCGAGCGGAAGAACACCGACGAGGCCGCCGCGGCGTCCGCTTCCTTGCGCAAGGCATCCTCGGGGGCATGGCCGGGCGGTGCATAGGCCGGCGTTACTGGCTGCTGCGAGTTCACGATGGCCGGTCCGAGATCGCCCGGCAGCGGCGGGCCCAGCTCGGGCACCTTCGGCGGCAGCTTGGAGTAGTCCGACGGTAGGCCATCCAACCCTTCCGACTTCGACACGCGATCGACGTTGTAAAGCTCGGTCTGCTCGCCCCCGCGCCGATGCGGCTGCAATGACCAGATCGTGGCGCCAAGCACGGCCACCGACAGGCCCCCAGTCAGGATGGCCAGCGTGCGCCGGTTCAGGCGCGTGACTGCGCGCGGCTGGGCGCGCAGCGCCACCGCCTCGGGGGCTACCTTGCCGGCCTGCGGCGCGGCAAGGTCGGGAGTGTCGTCCTGGCTCATGGTCAATTCCTCCGCGTGCCGTCCGTGCGTTCGATCCGCACCACGTCGCCCTTGTCGCCACCCAGGCGCAGCTCGGCCGCGCCGAACAGGCGATCGACGATGTAGTACGGCGCACGGAAGCGGTAGTTCACCAACTGCCCGTCACCCTGTGCGCCAATGACGAACAGCGGCGGCAACTCGCCTTGTGCGATGCCGGCGGGGAACTGGACATAGACCTTCTCGCCGTCATCGAAGGCGCGCAGCGGCTTCCACGGCGGATTGCTGCCGCTGATGGCGTAGCGGAAGCGGATCTTCTCCAGCGACAGGCCGGTATCGACCGGCGCGGCCGTCTGCGCGGCCTGCGCCTGGCGCTGCAAAGCCACCATCTTGTCCTTCGGGTACTCCCAGGACACCAACGCCATCCAGGTCTTGTCGGTCGAGGTCAGCTCCAGCAGGTAGGTGCGCCGGCTGGTGGTGACGACCAGATTCGTCTTCAACCCCGAGCGAATCGGCTTGACCATCACATTGACGCGGAGCGCATTGCCGCTGCCGCTCGATGTATCCCCAACGATCCAGCGCACGGTATCGCCAGCGGCCACCGTCACCAGTTCCTCGCCCGGCTGGAGCGCGATCACGGTCACGCGGCCCACGGCCGCATAGACCTGGTATAGCGCCCCATCGGTGAAGGGCCAGACCTGGATCGCATTCACATAGCCCTCGCGCGTGGGCGCGATGCGCGCCTCGGCATTGGCGCGCGACACCCGCAGCTTCTCGTCGGTGGGTTCCAGCGATGCCTTGGCATCCGGCATACCAGGCAGTGGCTTCATCTGGCCAGGAAGTGCCAGTGGCTCGGGCACCGTGACCACCTCCACGGGCTTCGGAGGCTCGGGCAGCGGCTGGGCCTTCACTGGCTCGTCGAGCGAGATCGACGGCGGTGGCTTGCCCTGCGTAGCGCAGCCCGCCAGGGCAAGCAGCATCAACGGCAAAGCGTAAAAGCGGAAAGACAGGTTCATGGTTTTGCTCCTTCGGAAGAGTCCAGTTCGCGGCTCCACGACAAGCCGTTGACGTAGATGCCCAGGGGGTTTTTGCGTACACGCTGCTCGGTGCGCGGGGTTTGCAGCACCGTGGAAATCACCGCGTTCCACCGTTCGGTGCGATCCAGCGCGCCGTTGACGAAGCGCGTCTCCGTCCAGCGCACGTTGAAGGACTGCTCGCTAGCACGGGTCACGCTGGTGATCTGCACCGTTACCGACTCCTTGCCGATGCGCGAGAACGGGGCGTTCACCCGCGCGTACTCGTTGAGCACCACCGCGCCCTTGTCGGTGGTGTAGTTGTAGGCATCGAGCCAGTTCTGCCGCACCACGATCGGGTCGATGGACAGGGAGCGCACCAGGCCGATGAAGCGGCCAAGGTGGTAGGCCACCTGGGCATCGCTGGGCTGGTACGGCGTGGCCGCTTCGCCGACGGCACGCACCTGGCCCGCGTTGTCCACCTCGATCACATAGGGCGTGACGATGGACTGCGCCGAGCGCCAGACCAGGCCGCCTGCCATCAACACCGCCAACGTCAGGCAGCCAAAGGCCATGAAACGCCAGTTCTTCGCCTGCACGCGGGCCGAGCCGATGCGCTCGTCCCAGAGCTGGGCAGCAGATTGGTACGGGGTAGCAGGCTGCGGCGTGTCGGCGTAGCGCACCTGCGGTCGTTTGAATCGCATGGGAATTCTCCTTGAGGATCAGGAATCGGAATCACGAAGGCTTGGCCCCTGGCTGGAGCTGCCGCCATCGCCACCGCGCAGCGTGTGGGCGGCGGTGGTCGCGGCATGGGTGAGTTGCTGGCGGCGGTGCAGCCGCTTGGCCCAAACGGGTTGTTCTTGCTTTTGCGCGTTGACGGCGCCGGACGTGGCCCCGCCTGCGGCGGCTTGGCCCGATGCCCCGGCCGCCAGCCCTTCGTTACCGGCAGGGCCGTTCCAGCCAGCGCGGAACGGAGCCGCCATACGCTGCCCAACATCGGAAGCACGGGCTGCGATGCCGCGTCCGGCGGACTGCGCGCCGGTCTTCGCCACATTGCCCATGCCAGCGGCAGCGCCTGTGAGGCCGCCGCCAGCGGAAGCGGAGCCGGCCTGGAACGCCGACTTCGCGCTGCTGGTGGCCCCAACGGCGGCGCGCGCACCGCTGGCAGCCATGCGGGCAGCGCCGGGTGCCATGCGTGCGCCGGCAGCGACAGCGCCACCAACGCCCGTGGCCGCAGCCCCCGCGGCAACGGCAGCGCCAGCGGCACCCAGTGCGGCACCGGCCATCGCACCCGCGCCGAGCTGCGGCCCGCCAGACACCAGCCCGGTCGCAATGCCCGGCCCGAAGATGCCCAGAGCGAGCATGGACAGCGAGGCCAGCATGATGACCAGCGCCCGGTCGATGGAAGGCTCGGAGCCCGGCGGTATCCTGAATTCGGCGAACAATCCCGAGCCGATGCCCACGATGACGGCGAGCACCAGCACCTTGATGCCGGAAGACACCACGTTGCCCAAGACCTTCTCGGCCAGGAATGCCGTCTTGTTCCAGAGGGCGAACGGCACCAGCACGAAGCCCGCGAGCGTGGTCAGCTTGAACTCGATCAGCGTGATGAAAAGCTGGATCGCCAGCACGAAGAAGCACAGGATGACGATCAGCCAGGCGAGGAACATCACGACGATGGGCGTGATGTTCACGAACACCTCGGGAAAGCCCGCCATGTCACCGATCTGTTTCAGGATCGGCGCCCCGGCGTCGATGCCGACCTTCGCCAACCGGCCCGGCTGCAGGAAGCTCTCCATGCTCAGGGTGGAGCCGCTGGCCGTCAGGCCGAGGCCCGCGAATGAGCGGAAAACGATGCCGGCCAGCCAGTTGAAGTTGCCGATGATGTAGGCGAAGGCGCCTACATAAAGCACCTTGCGGATCAGCTTGGCGATCACGTCCTCGCCTTGGCCGGTGGCATGGCCCATCGCCCAGAACAGCCCGGCGAGCGTCATGTCGATGACGATCAGCGTAGCGGTCAGAAACGCCACCTCGCCGTGCAACAGGCCAAAGCCCGAGTCGATGTAGCGCGAGAAGGTATCGAGGAAGCGGTCGATGACCGTCACGTCGTTCATGGCGAGTCCTCCTGCCAAGACAGAGCCATTGCTTCGCTGCCATCGGCGGGCTCATCGAAACTGGGCGGGATCGGCGGCAGGTCGGCCAGTGTCTGGTACTCGCCCGGCCCAATCTGGCTGGAGAGAAAGCGCCGCAGGTCGGCCTGCGCCACCTGCGCGCAGAACGCGTCGTCGTGCTCGCCCGCTCGGCACTGCACGCGCAGCGCGCGCAACCGGAACGGATCGGCGGCCAGCGCGTCCACCGAAGACGGCCGGTCGCAGCCGGCCAGCAGGAACGCGAGAGCGAACAGGAGGGGCGCGTACTTCATGGCGGCACCCGTCAGCGGTTGTAGAAGTTGACGGGCTGCGGCGTGTACGGCGTGCCTTCCCCTAGGAAGCGGCGCGTGACTTCGCGCCCGCGCTCCGTGGCCGCGGCCTGCCGCGCAAGCTCCAGCGCGGCAGCCCGATCCTGGGTGATCTGGAGTCGCTGCGTCTGAATCGACTGCTTGGCCTGCAACGCCAGCAACTGGTTCATGGCCTGCATCGCCTGCAGCGCACCCTCGGCCGACTGGCTCTTGCCCACAAGGTCGGCCAGCACGCCTTCGTCATCGCTCAGGTTCTGCGAAGCCTGGGCCTGCATCTGCATGGTGGTCTGCAGGCCATTGAGCGTGTTCTTCCAACGCTCCTGCGCGTCGCGGTACATCTGATTGCCGCTCACCGTGGCGGCGTACTGTTCGGGATACAGGCGCTTGAACTCCTTGTCCAGGTTCGCCACGTCGTAGGCCAAACCTTTGGCCTGCTCAATCAGCCGCTGGGTCAGTGCAAGATTGCTGCGCAGGCGGTTCACCACGCTGAACGGCAGGCTGGCCAGGTTGCGCGCCTGGTTGATGAGCATCTGCGCCTCGTTCTGCAGTTGCTTGATCTGGTTATTGATCTGCTCCAGCGTGCGGATCGCGGTCAGCGTGTTCTGCACCAGATTGGTCGGGTCGAGCACGATGTCGCCGACGCCGAACAGCGCGTGCGCGGGCTGCGCGATGCCGAAGGCGAGCACGCAGGCGGTGGCCAACGCGGCGAGCTTGGGGGCATGAGGTTTCATGACTGGTTCTCCTGGGGATGAGTGGGGATGAAGGCGGCGCCCGGCTGAGTGCCGGGGAAATCGCGCAGCAGATCGACCGCCCAATCGAGGCTGCGGTGGCGCAGCCACGCGGCTGCGAACGGGGAAGAAGCGAAAGGTGCGGAGGTAGCGGCCGCCGCGAGCACCGCGTCGATGTCGCGCTGGTCTTGCGGCATGGAAGCGCCTGCAAACGCCAGCGCCGCCGGCCCCAGGTCGAGGTCGAACAGGCGGTTGCCGAGGCGGGATTGGTAGTAGTAGTCGCGCTTGGGCTGCGCGGTCGCCACGATCTCGATCTGGCGCGAATTCAGCCCGAAGCCCTCGTAGATCGTGCGAATCTGCGGCTCGGTCGCCTGCGGATTCGGCAGGAAGATGCGGCTCGCGCAGCTTTCGATAATCGCGGGCGCGATGCTCGAATCCTTGATGTCCGCCAGGCTCTGCGTGGCGAAGATCACCGAGACATTCTTCTTGCGCAGCGTCTTGAGCCACTGGCGGATGCGCGCGGCAAACACCGGGTCGTCGAGGAACAGCCACGCTTCATCGAGGATCAGCAGCGTGGGCGCGCCGTCAAAGCGTTCATCGAAGCGCGCAAAGAGGTAATGCAACACCGCCATGACGGCGGCCTTGCTGTGCATCAGCTCCTCCATCTCGAAGCACTGCACGGAGCCGGAACCCAGGCGATCCGAGTCCGCATCCAGCAGCTTGCCGTGCGCGCCGCCGAGCACATAGGGTGCGAGCGCCTGGCGCAGCGCATTGGATTGCAGCAGCACGGAAAGCCCTGTCATGGTGCGCTGCTCTACCGGCGCACCGGCCAGACTTCCCAGCGCTGACCAGATAGCCGCTTTCTCATCGGGGCCGACCGCCACGCCCTCGTGCAGCAAGCGACCTTCGACCCATTCGGCGGCCCAGGTGCGGTAGCCCTCACGGTCGATGCGCGCCAGTGGTTGGAAGGCGATTTCGCCATCCGTGCCCAAGTCGTAGTGTTCGCCGCCCAGCCCGAGGACCGTGGCGCGCATCGAGCGGCCCATGTCGAACGCGAAGATGCGCGAGCCGCGATAGCGGCCGAACTGCATCGCCAGCGTGGCGAGCAAGACCGACTTGCCCATGCCGGTCGGGCCTGCGACCAGCGTGTGGCCCACGTCTCCGATGTGCGTCACCAGCCGGAACGGCGTCGCGCCATCGGTGCGCGTGACGATCAGCGGCGGGCCATCCAGGTGCTCGTTCTTTTCCGGCCCTGCCCATACCGCCGACACCGGCATCATGTGCGCCAGGTTCAGCGTCGAAACGATGGGCTGGCGCACATTGGCGTAGGCATTGCCGGGGAGCGAAGACAGCCACGCATCCACGGCGTTCAAGGTTTCAGGGATCGTCACGAACCCGCGCCCTTGGATTGCCCGCTCCACCATGCGCAGCTTCTCGTCGGCTACGGCCGGTTCGGCATCGAGCACCGTCACCGTGGCGGTGAGGTAGCCGAAGGCGACTTGATCGCTGCCCAGCTCCTGCAAGGCAGCGTCGGCATCGGCGGCCTTGTTGTTGGCGTCGGTATCGACCAGCGGGCTTTCTTGCTGGAAGATCGTTTCGCGCAGCAGCGCGATGACGTTCTTCCGTTTCGCAAACCACTGCCGGCGCAGGCGGGTGAGTTCTTTTTCCGCCTCGGCTTTGTCCAGGCAGAGAAAGCGCGTACTCCAGCGATACGCAAAGCCAAGGCGGTTAAGGTCGTCCAGAATCCCCGGCCAGGTCGAAGTGGGGAAGCCCCGCACCGACACCACGCGCAGGTGCTGTTCGCCCAGCATGGGCGCCAGGCCACCGACCAGCGCGGCATCGGCCAGCAGCGCGTCGATATGGAAAGGCACTTCGGGCACGCCAACGCGGTAGCGCCGCGTCGAGATGGTCGCGTGCAGGTAGGTCAGTGTCTGGCCGTCACTGAGCCAGGCAATCTCCGGCATCACTCCATCGAGCAGGTCAAAGACGCGATCCGTTTCCGCCACGAAGGCATCGAGCCGACCATGCCAGTCCACGCCTTCGGTGGGACGGTTCTCGTACAGCACCCCTGCCGCGCGGGCGCGTGATTCCTCGGGCGGCAGGTACACCAGCGTCAAGTGATAACCGCTCTCGAAGTGGTTGCCCGATTCCTCGAAGGTGGCCCGGCGTTCCTCGTCCACCAGCCACGACAGAGGCTCGGGGAACTCCGAGTGCGGATAGTCGGAGGCGGCGCGGCGCTCGGCCTCGATGAACAGCGCCCAGCCCGAACCCAGGCGGCGCAGCGCGTTGTTCAAGCGCGCCGAGGTGGCGATCAGCTCGCCCTGCGTCGCGCTGTCGAGGTCAGGTCCGCGAAAACGCGCCGTGCGCTGGAAACTGCCGTCCTTGTTCAAGACGACGCCCGGCGCGACCAGCCCGGCCCACGGAAGCCAGTCGGCGAGCAGGGCCGGACGCTGTCGATATTCGGCGAGGTTCAGCATGGCATTCCCCTCACACGTCCAGCAGCGGCTTGTGCTTGATGTGCCGCGCAAAGACCTGCATGAACTGCGGATCGACGCGCGCACCCCAGACCGCCAGCGAATGGCCGACGATCCAGAGCACCACGCCGGGAATCCACAGTTGCAGGCCCAGCCCCACGGCGGCGGCCAGCGTGCCGTTGGCGATCGCCATGGTGCGCGGTGCCCCGCCCAACAGGATTGGCTCTGTCAGCGAGCGGTGCAGCGGCACCTCAAAGCCGGCCGCGAAAGTGTCCGGGGCACTCATACGACGGCCCCGCCCGAGAAGCTGAAGAACGACAGGAAGAAGCTCGAAGCCGCGAAGGCGATGGTCAGGCCGAAGACGATCTGGATCAGCTTGCGGAAACCGCCCGACGTGTCGCCGAAAGCCAGCGCCAAACCCGTGGCAATGATGATGATGACCGCGACGATGCGCGCCACCGGTCCCTGGATGGATTCGAGGATGGATTGCAGCGGGCCTTCCCAGGGCATCGAGGAACCGGCGGCCTGTGCCGTGCCGGCCAGGAACAGCAGCAGCGCGGCCAGCAACAGCCCTTGGGCCGCAGGACGGGTCAGGCTGCGCAGCCGCGCGAGGTTGAGAAGCGGATTTACGGAAATACGGAAAGCATCAATATGCGTCATAGCAGTTCTCCAGAGGGATTGAGGGACGGGGAGGGGAATGGGGAAGTCGCCGCAGCAGGTGCGGCATCGGGAATCGGCGACAGCTCGGGAAACGGCGTGCCCATCGCGTCCGCCAAACCGTCCACCAATCGGTAGCCGACGCCGTCGAAGCCAACGACGCGCGCGATGCTCTCGATGCGGCGCTTGCGCCCGCGCCCGGCGATGTGGATCACCACGTTGACCGCCTCGGCGATCAGCGCACGCGGCGGGTTCACGGCCACTTCGAGAATCAGTTGCTCCAGGCGCAACAGCGCGCCCAAGGCGGAGCCGGCATGGATCGTGGCGATGCCGCCGGGGTGGCCCGTGCCCCAGACTTTGATGAGATCCAGCGCCTCGGCGCCGCGCACCTCGCCCACCACGACGCGATCCGGGCGTAGGCGCATCGAGGAACGCACCAGCTCGGTCATGGACACCACGCCCTGGCGCGTGCGCAGCGGCACGTGGTCGCGCGCCGCGCATTGCAGCTCCACCGTGTCTTCGAGCACCAGCACGCGGTCGCCCGTGGCGGCGATCTCGGCCAGCAGCGCATTGGCAAGCGTGGTCTTGCCACTGCTCGTGGCGCCGGCGATCAGGATATTTTGGCGCTCGCGCACGGCCCGCACCAGAAAGCCCGCCTGGGCACTGCTCATCATCCCGTCGATGACGTACTGCTCCAGCGTGATCACACCGATGGCGCGCTTGCGCAGCGCGAAGGCTGGCCCCGGCGCGGCGGGCGGCAAGATGCCCTCGAAGCGTTCGCCGGTTTCGGGCAGCTCGGCCGACAGCAGCGGCTGGCCGCGATGCACTTCCGCTCCGACGTGGGCCGCCACCAGCCGGATGATGCGTTCGCCGTCCGCTTCGGACAGCTCCACGCCCATCGGCGCGCGGCCCGAGGAAAGCCGATCCACCCATAGCGTCCGGTCGGGATTCAGCATCACTTCCACCACGTCCGGGTCTTCCAGCGCGGCGGCGATCAGCGGCCCCATTGCTGTGCGCAGCATCTGGATGCGGCGATCCAACGAGGCCGCAGCGGACGAACGCGACTCGGGCAGGAATTGCGGAACGGCGCTCATGACGCGCGCTCCTGCACTTGGGCAACCGCCGCCGCGTCCTTCATCCGCATTGGGTCGGGGTGCAGTTCTTCCACCACGTCGCGCACCAAGCTGCGCCCGCGCAGCAGGTGACGCCCCAGTTGCTCGGTGAACTGCTCGAAACGCGCTTTGCCCTGGGCGCGGGCGGCCTCTTGGTGCGCCTCGGGAACCGGCGTGCTGACCGTGAGGTAGTAGCGGATGAACAGCGCCAGCGTTTCGATGGCGATGTTCTGGTCGCGCTCCATGCGCTCCGCCTGCCGCGAGAGGCGATCAAGCCGCTTGGCGATGGCCGCCTCGCGCTGGTCGGCGGCATCGGGCGACAGCCACGATGCGAGCGCCGCCGCGACGATAGACGACTTGGACACGCCTTTCTTGGCGGCCAGTTCGTCGAGCCGCTTGGCGTGCTCATGCTGGATAAACACATTGAGGCGGTGTTGGGTCATAGGTCGATTCCGTCATCAGGGTCAAGGGATGCCAGCCGGGCCGTGCGCTGCATGGCCGGATCGAACTGGCGCGGGAGGGGAAGCGGCTCGTCGTCGTCATCGAGCAGCGCCAGGTCGGCCGCGAATGCGACCAGCTCGGGGTCGTAGGCGAGGGTTTCGGAGAGTTCAGGCTGACGGCGCGGGCCGCCGTCGTCGGTATTGCCAAAGCCATCGGCGGCATCGGCTGCGGGCGCGGTCTGCACAGCAGGAATCGCCAGGCCGCTCCAGTCATCGGCACGGGCCGGCGGTACGTCGGCGTAGTGCCCATCCGCAAGCGAAGGCGGCGGCAGCACGCGGCGCTTGAAATTGGCGTCGGCGTAGTAGCGCAGCTTCTTCGCCTTGATAGGTGGCAGGCTGGATACCATCACCACAGATTCATCCGGCGGAAGCTGCATCACTTCGCCAGGGGTGAGCAGCGGGCGTGCCGTTTCCTGCCGCGACACCATGAGGTGCCCGAGCCACGGCGCGAGCCGATGGCCGGCGTAGTTGCGCTGCGCGCGCAGCTCGGTGGCCGTGCCCAGTGTTTCGGAAATGCGCTTGGCCGTGCGTTCGTCGTTGGTGGCGAACGTCACCCGGACATGGCAGTTGTCGAGGATGGAATGGTTTTGGCCATACGCCTTGTCGATCTGGTTGAGCGACTGCGCGATGAGGAAGCTGCGGATGCCGTAGCCCGCCATGAAGGCCAGCGCCGTCTCGAAGAAGTCCAGACGCCCCAGCGCCGGGAACTCATCGAGCATCAGCAGCAGCTTGTGGCGGCGCTCGATGCCATCCGATCCGTCGAGCGATTCGGTCAGCCGTCGGCCGATCTGGTTGAGGATCAGGCGGATCAGCGGCTTGGTGCGGCTGATGTCCGAAGGCGGCACCACGAGGTACAGCGATACCGGATGCTCGGCGGCGATCAGGTCGGCGATGCGCCAGTCGCAGCGCGAGGTGACTTCGGCCGCCGTGGGGTCACGGTACAGGCCGAGGAACGACATGGCCGTGGACAGCACGCCGGAACGCTCGTTGTCACTCTTGTTGAGGACTTCGCGCGCCGCCGATGCAACCACGGGATGCGGGCCATCGCCCAGGTGCGGCGTGGTCATCATCCGGTGCAAGGTCAGCTCGAATGGGCACGCCGGATCACTGAGGAAGTTCGCCACACCCCGCAGCGTCTTGTCCTCGCCCGCATAGAGCACATGCAGGATCGCGCCGACCAGCAGCGCATGCGAAGTCTTCTCCCAATGGTTGCGCTTCTCCAGCGCACCTTCGGGATCAACCAGAATGTCCGCGATGTTCTGCACGTCGCGCACCTCATTCGCGCCGCGCCGGACTTCCAGCAGTGGGTTGTAGGCTGCTGACTTGGCATCAGTCGGGTTGAACAGCAGGCAATGCGAGAAGCGCGAACGCCAGCCAGCGGTGATCTGCCAGTTCTCGCCCTTGATGTCGTGGATGACTGCAGATGCAGGCCAGGACAGCAGCGTGGGCACCACCAGGCCGACGCCTTTGCCTGAGCGCGTGGGCGCGAAGGTCAGGACGTGTTCCGGGCCTTCATGGCGCAAGTACTGGCGATCGTGCTGACCGAGAAACACGCCGGCAGGCTGCGTGAGGCCGGCCTTGCTAATGTCCTGCGCATTCGCCCAGCGTGCCGAGCCGTAGGTCGTGACGAGGCGCGATTGCCGCGAGCGCCAGATTGACATGCCAATGGCGACCACCACTGCCAGCAGGCCGCTGCCGCCCGCGATGGCGCCGCCCGTGTCAAAGACACGCGGCGCGTAGGCGTCGAAGAAGAACCACCACTCAAACAACCGCCAAGGGTGATAGACCGGCGTGCTGAAGAAATCGAACCAAGGCGAGCCAAGGCGTAGCTGATAGCCCAGGGCCGCAGCCGTCCATTGTGTGGCTGCCCGCACACCGGTGATCACGATGCCGAACACCACGGCGATCTGACCGAACAGCACGTTCGTCCCTTGCATAGCCCTTCCTCCAATCACGGCACACGGAGGTGCCGCAACACTGAGGATCAAGGCGCGCGCGCAGGCCGGTCAAAGGCCGTTCTGGCGGGGATTCAGGCCGAAAAAGCCAGACTTCTTGCAGTGGCGAAGACAATATAAACGCCGCAGACGCGAGCGCGTTGCGGCGTAATGAGGTAACAGAGAGAACTTCGTCGCGACGAAGCGACTGCGAAGAGAGCTACTTGGATTTCTGCTCCGGTCGATCACCAAAGAAGCGCCGCTTGGCGGCCTCAGCAGCACGCACACAGAGTTCGTCACCGACCTTCGCGCGATCTTCCTTGCATTGCCGTTGAATCTCCTTAATACGATCGGGATTGGCCACAAGCGCATCCACGGTTTCCGAAGGTTGAGAGGGGCCGCATGCTGTCAGCGCAGCGGCCAGCATCAGCAACATCACTTTGTTCATGGTTCCAGTTCTTTCATCGGTGGGTCAGGAGTCTTCGGCGGCGCTGAGGTCATCCGCCGAATCAATGAAGGTCACTCGTTCGATGAACCGGGCCAGCATCTCGGAAGGTTCCGCGTCGCGGCGCAGCAGATAGGTCGCGAGCATGGGCGGCTTGCCCGCCAGGCGCCGGGCCACGACGCCCGGTTCGCGGCTGGAGGCAATGTGCGCCGCGCCCGCCAGGCCCAAAGCCAGCCCGGCGGAAACCAGGGTCAACATCACATCGAAGGTCGCCACGTGCTGCGCGATCAGCGGCTCCTGTCCGCACTTGCGAAGGAAACGATCAACCTGGCGCGCATGGCCCTCGCAGATGGCCGAGTCGCCCAGCGCTAAGGGATAGCGCAGCACTTCCTTCAGCGGGACCTGCTTGAAGGCGAGCACGGGATGGCGGGCGGGCACCGCCACCATCAATTCATCCTCCCACGCGGGAGTGACCACAATGCCATCGCCTGCAGCTTCGGCCATCGAAAACCCGGCGTCGTACAGGTCATCGTGCAAGCCCTTGATCTGCTGGGCCAGCGGAACCTCGAACAGTCGGATTTCCACCTCGGGATCTTCTTCGCGACTACGCGCCAGCAACGTCGGCAGGCGTGATGGCGTGATGCCGTCGGACAAGGCGATACGCAACTGGCCGTGAAACCCATTGACAGCGGACCTGACGCTATCCTTGGCCTGCTCCAGCGCTGCGAAGACACGCGGTACGTGCTCCAGGAACAAGCGTCCTGCACGGGTCAGTTGCGTGCTGCGAGTGGTGCGAACGAACAGGCGCGCGCCGAGTTCTTCCTCCAGTTCTCTGATGGTCCGGGACAAAGGAGACTGGTCGATATGCAACCGCTCTGCGGCACGGCCGAAGTGCAGTTCTTCGGCAACAGCCATAAAGCAGCGCAAATGCCGAAGCTCCATGCTGTATCCATTACAACTTAAAGGCCCTTGACCAGTTCCGGCACGGCCTGGAACAGGTCTACCTCTAGCCCGTAGTCCGCCACCGAGAAGATCGGCGCTTCCGGGTCCTTGTTGATCGCCACGATCACCTTGGAGTCCTTCATGCCCGCCAGATGCTGGATCGCTCCCGAGATGCCCGCCGCGATGTACAGCTGCGGCGCCACGATCTTGCCCGTCTGCCCCACCTGCAGGTCGTTGGGCGCATAGCCCGCGTCCACCGCCGCCCGGCTGGCACCAATGGCCGCCACGACCGGCTTGCTGCTCGCCTCCAGACGAGCGACGACCGTGCGCAGGATGGGCTCCAGCAATTGACGCGGCGTACCGAACTCGGTCACGTCCGCACCGGCAGAGAATGCTTTTTCGCTGCCGGTCAGCACAATGCCTCGCACTACGGAGTCGGCCTCCGCGGCGTCAAGTTGCTGCACGATGCGTTCGCGCAACGCGTGGCCCAGGCTGTTCACAGGCGGGTTGTCCAGGGTGATGACGGCGATGCCGTTGCGTATGTCCAGCATGGTCAAACTCACTCGGCCTTCATCAACTGCTTGCCGATGACGAGTTGCTGGATCTGCGTGGTACCTTCGTACAGGCGCAGCAAGCGCACGTCGCGGTAGAAGCGTTCGACCGGAAACTCGTTGATGTAGCCCGAACCGCCGTGGATCTGCACGCCACGGTCAGCCACGCGCCCCACCATCTCGGTCGTGAACATCTTGGTGCACGATGCGCGCATGCTCACTTCCGGATCGGTGACCCCAAAGGGCTTGGCGTCATAGCGCTGCGCGGTTTCACGCACCAGCGCCCAGCCGGCTAGCAGCTCGGCCTGGCTGTCGGCCAGCATGGCCTGCACTAGCTGGAAGTCGCCGATGCGCTGGCCGAACTGTTTGCGCTGCTGCGCATAGGCCACGCTCTCGCGCAGGATGCGCTGCGCCATACCGCATGCCAACGCCGAGATATGCAGGCGGCCTCGGTCGAGCACCTTCATTGCCGTCTTGAAACCCTTGCCCGCTTCGCCGCCGATGATGTTGGCGGCGGGAATGCGTACGTTATCGAGATTGACGTCGCAAGTGCGCGTGCCTTTCTGTCCCATCTTCTTGTCGGCCTTGCCCAGTGTCAAGCCCGGCAGGCCGGCGGGGACGATGAACGCCGAGATGCCGCCGGCGCCGGCACCATCGGTGCGCGCCATCAGCGTGAAGGCACCCGCGCGCGGCGCATTGGTGATGAAGCGCTTGGTGCCGCTGATCAGGTAGTCGCTGCCGTCGGCTACGGCCTTGGTTTTCAACGACGCCGCATCCGATCCAGCATCCGGTTCTGTCAGCGCAAAGGAGATGATCAACTCCCCACTGGCGATGCGCGGCAGGTACTCGGCCTTTTGTTCGGGCGTGCCATCCATCAGAATGCCCTGCGAGCCGATGCCGATGTTCGTCCCTGCCACTGAGCGGAACGCAAGCGCCGTCTGGCCAAGTTCGTAGGCGACCTCGCACTCCTGCGCCATCGAGAGGCCAATGCCGCCGTACTCCTCGGGAATCGATATGCCGAACAGGCCGAGTTCCTTCATGTCAGCCACGATGTCGGCCGGCACTTCATCGTGCTCTTCCAGATGGTTCTCGGCGGGGACCAGCCGCTCGCGCACGAAGCGTTGAACGCTGTCTTTGAGCAGTTGAAACGTTTCTTGATCAAGTTCCATAGGGTTATCCTTTCAACCAGCCTGTGCGGAGCTCACTCTTTGCGTGCGCCGGAGATACGGACCAGCTTTTCGATCACCGGTCCAGTGGCCTCGTAGTTCTTGCGAAAATCCGCGGCGCTACCACCGACGGGGTCAAGCCCCAGGGCCTTAAAGCGCTCCAGCATCAACGGAGACCGAGCAATCTCACGGGCCTGTTTTTCCAGTTCTTCCAAAATTGGCTTGGGAGTGTGGGCCGGTGCCGCCAGGACGAACCAAGCCATGGTTCGCAGTTCTGGCTCGGAAAATCCCTGCTCCTTCATCGTGGGCACATCAGGCAGTGCGGCGAGACGCTCGTCCGCAAGCGCAGCGATGGGTCGCACCTTGCCGCTTTGAATAAATGGGAGCATCGGCGCAAGGGTGCCCATGCCCCACGGCACGATACCCGCCGCCAGGTCTTGCGCAAAAGGCGCTTCGCTCTTGTAGGGTACATGAACCATACCCAGCTCTCGACTTTCATTGAGATATGCCGCGGCGAGGTGCCCGGCCGATCCGGTGCCGATGGAACCATAACTGAGCTTGCCATTGCCCTGTTTTGCCCAGGCGACGAACTCCTTCATATTCTTGACGGGGACGTCCTTATTGACGACCAAGATCAGGTTGTTCGCGGCGATTTCGGACAACACGGCAAGATCGTGGGTGACGTCGTAGGGCACCTTGGCGTACATGTGGCGCGCGTAGTAGACGGGCGCGGAGTAGGAGAACAGCAGCGTATAGCCGTCGGGCGCAGCGCGTGCCACTGCCTGCGTGCCGATCATGCCCGACGCGCCCGTCTTGTTGTCTACGATGACAGTCTGCTTCAAGCGCTTGCCAAGTTCTTGCCCCATCGCTCGTGCGAGGATGTCGGTGCCGCCGCCTGGGCCCGCCGGCACGACCAGGGTGATAGGCTTGCTGGGATAGTCTGCACTCCATGCCAAACCGCAGCAAGCGAGGATGAGCATCGAAACGAAGGATTTGATTTTCATGGCTATTCCTGGGTGTCACCGCGCGCGCCTGTCCTAACGCCACGCGGCCAATGAATAATTGGAAAGAAGATTCGAGGCGTCGAAGGCGCGCTTACTTGCCCTTGGCCACACCGTAGTACTCGAGTGCCGCCGGGTCACGGCTGACACCGGCCTCGAATACTTCAAGCAGCACGTCATCCGGGGCCTTGACCATGAAATAGCCGCCGCCGAAGTGTTCACGAACAGGATTGGGCAAATCCACCCCGCCAGCCTTCATTCGGTCATAGAGATCACGCAGGCCAACCACCTGCATTCCGATGTGGTGCACCGCATTGCGCCCCAAGTCTCGCGGCGGTTGTTCGTATAGATGCATCGCGCCAATTCCGATCTTCATGAATACGTTGCGTGCACCACCGTAGTCACCATCCCAAGCAACCCGCGCATCAAACCACTTGGTATAGAACTCAATCGTCGCATTGATGTCGGACGCGAACAGATGAATATGCTGGAGGTGATAGCGGTCGTCGAGCCCGTATGGATGGCTTGGGCTCGGCTCTCGTTGTGCAGGTTGATGAGTCATATCGTCTCCTTGGTTAACGTGGATGGGTGATGGCCTGACTTACTTATTCCAGCGCTTCTGGTCGCGCACGTCATACAGGCCTGGCATGTCTGGTCGGAAGCCCTGGGGGAAAATGCGGTGCTTCTGGACTTTCTGCGTACCGGTGATGGGCAGTTCGTTCACGAAATAAACCCAGCCTGGCGGCTTGTAGTAAGCCAGTCTTTCGGCGGCGAATCGATGCAACGAAAGCGCCAGGTCACGATCGCGCGCCACATCTCCCACGGGGATGACGCATGCCAGCACTTCCTCGTCACGCAATGCGTCGGGAACGGCGGTCACGGCCACCTGCTTGACCAGCGGGCAGGCCGCCAATACGGCCTCAACCTCGGCACTGGAGATGTTTTCTCCGCTGCGGCGCACGATGTTCTTCTTGCGATCGACGAAGGTGAACAGCCCGTCAGGCGAGCGGGTGCATAGGTCGCCACTGTGGAACCAGCCGTCCTCCCAGGCCTTCTCCGTCGCCTGCGGATCACCCAAGTAGCCGCTAAAAAATCCGTAACGCGGGTTCTCCGCGCTGTGACGGACCACGAGTTCCCCCGTCTCGCCATCAGGCACTTCCTGGCCATGGTCGTCGACCACGCGCGCCTGCAGACCTTGCAACGGACGTCCGCAGGCGCGGGTATGGATCTGCCGGGGCTCCCGGTCAACACACATGAAGCGGCCGGTTTCTGTCATGCCCCAGACTTCGATCAGAGGGATGCCGAAGCGCTGCTCGAAGCGTTCATGCAGTGTGGGGTCCACGCCCGCGCCAAAGGCCACTTTCACGCCAGAGTGGTGGTCTCGCTCTGTCTCCGGCTGGCCAAGCAAGGCAGGCACCATGATCCCGAGATACTTGAAGCGGGTGACGCGCGCATCCGCGATGTCATTCCACCAGTTCGTGGCGCTGAAGCGCCCCGACATGACATAGCACGACCCCGTGACGATGGCCGACCCCAGCGTGTTGACCATGGCGTTCATGTGATACAGCGGCAAGGGGTTCATCTGGCGCTCGGCGCCCACCTCGAATGCCAGATGAGGAGGGAGACGCAGGTTGTAGAGCGCTGCTTCCTGGGTATAGACGTTCGTCAGCACACATCCCTTGGGCCGCCCCGTGGTGCCCGAGGTATATAGAATCGCCGCTGGACGATCCACGGGCCGCGCGACGGGTTCGGGAGCATGCCTTGGCCTCCAGAGCGATCCCAGCCCTTCGGGTCCACTAATGCTCAGCGCCAGTTCGCGGCCAGTGGCACCGACGCACTGTGCGAGCAATGGCTGCAGCGATGGAAGGCACACTACGGCCGAGCAATCGGAGTGGCCGAGTTGATAGGCCAGTTCGTCGACCGCCAGATCAGTGTTCAATGGCACGATGCAGACCCCGAGGCCGTTGAGCGCCAGATAGTGGTACACGAACTCGGGCCGCGACTCGAAGGCCAGGGCCACGCGATCACCTTCCGTGATGCCTTGAGCGGCATATTGGGACTTCAGCGTTTGCACGCGTGTGAAGGCGTCACCGAAGCTTGTTTCCCGTTCAGTCTCCCAACTATCTGCCAGGCGCTTGGGAACTGCCAGGAAGGGATGATTTTTAAAAGTCTGTACTTGCAGGCAAAAGAGGTCGTACAGACTGTTCTGAAGCTCCATGTGTCGTCTCCGTTTCAAGGCGTTCGGCCTTCGCAGCGCCGCGGATGGACATCCGCTCCGCGACCGCGGCGCAAACCAAGGAATGGGGTAGCCGTTGAAGAGACTGTAGAAGCGGGGCCGCGACTTTTTTTCCCAAAGCGATTCCCGCATGGAATAGGCGTGAAAGCTTCAATAGGCAGCACCCGCGGAAGAGGTGCGCCTCGGCTGGCACTGGGGCGCGTCAGGCCGGCAAGTTGCTGCGCGCTTGCGCCTCAAGCCGGTGGCGGATATCCATCACCACGCCAACCGAGGGCGCTCGGCGCCGATAATAGATCACCACGTTTCCGAGCAAAGCCGGCAGATCGACATCCAGGGCGCCAAGACCTTCCTTGGACAGCGGGTGCAGAGCCTGTTCCGCCAGTACGCCGATCAAGTTCCCTTGGCGAATGAGTGGCGTTAGCAGCGTGGCCGATGCGTCGGACTCAATGCGTACGTTGAGCGGACCCAGCTCCGCATTGGAGAACATGCGTTCGATCTCTGCTCTAAGCGTGACACCTGAGGGTGGTAACAACCAGCCTAGTTGAGACAGTTGCTGCAGACTTGGCCGGCGGGCAAGCAGTGGGTGGCCAGCACGGACCACCAGCCGGTAGCGCTGGTGCCCAACCAGGGCGCAGGCAACGTGGGGCGCGACATGTTGGACCCCAAAACACAATGCCAGATCGAGCTTCCCATCCTCTACCAAGCGCACCAGCTCCGCAGAATGCTTGACAGTCAACTGGATCTGAACGGCCTTGGAGTTCGCTAGCATCTCGGACAGCACGGGCGTGGCCACGCTGTGCAGCAACGCGGGCACGACGCCCAATCGCACCGATCCGCGCAGTGCGGCTGCTTCGCTCACCATGTCACGCCGGGTTGCGGCAGCGAGATCAGCCAACTCGATGGCGCGCTCATACAGAGTTCGGCCTGCAGGGGTCAGCGTGATGACGCCTGCACCTCGCTCCATGAGAGCCATGTCGAACTCGTCTTCAAGCTTGCGCACTATCTTAGTGACGGCCGACTGGCTCAAGCCAGACCGCTGTGACGCTCTTTGGAAACTACCAGTTTCATGAACGGCCCGAAATATCTCCAGATCTTCAAGACGCATGGAACAAGCATATCCTCGGTAGACATCGCTACGAACGTCAGACTTCCCTGAGCTCGAACGGCAGTCCAACCAACCTTTCCAACTCGGGGAGCTCCATGCCGTCCACCGCATCGATTAGCTTCAAGCCTTGGGGCGTGCATTCAAAGGTGCCCAGGTCGGTGTACACGCGCTTGACGCAGCCAAGGCCGGTCAGCGGGTAGGTGCAGCTCTCGACTAGCTTGCTGCTCCCCTGCTTTGTCAGCAGGTCCATCATCACCCAGGTCTGCTTGGCCCCCGTGGCCAGATCCATAGCCCCGCCCACGGCAGGAATGGCGCCAACCTCTCCCGTGCTCCAGTTGGCCAGGTCCCCCGTAGCGCTGACCTGGAATGCTCCGAGCACGCAGATATCAATGTGCCCGCCGCGCATCATCGCGAAGCTGTCGGCATGGTGAAAGAACGCGCCGCCGGGCAGCAGCGTCACTGGCTGTTTGCCGGCATTGATGAGGTCGTAATCCTCCTCGCCTGGGGCCGGTGCTGGTCCCATGCCCAGGATGCCGTTTTCGCTGTGCAGAATGATCTCTCGCCCGTGCGGCAGATGGTTGGCCACCAGGGTGGGCTGGCCGATCCCCAGGTTGACCACGGCGCCATCGAAAATATCCTGCGCGACGCGGGCGGCCAACTGGTCTTTGGTACGACGTTGATAAGACATGCTCATGCCTCCTTCCTGAAGCCGCCGGCTTCAGTGGCCACGCGTTCGATCTGCACAATGCGGCTTACGAAAATGCCGGGCGTGACAACGCTTTCCGGGTCCAGTGTGCCCAGTTCGGCGATCTCGTGCACGGTGGCCACGGTCTTGCGGGCCGCTGTTGCCATCACCGGGCCGAAGTTGCGCGCGGCCTTGCGGTAGCTGAGGTTGCCCCAGCGGTCACCGCGCTCGGCCTTGATCAGGGCCAGGTCGCCGTGAATGGGATACTCCAAAACATACGGCTTGCCGTTGATAACGCGGGTCTCGCGATCGCCTGCGAGTTCGGTGCCGAAGCCGGTGGGGCAGAAGAAGGCGCCGATGCCCGCGCCGGCCGCGCGCAGGCGCTCGGCTAGATTGCCCTGTGGCGTCAACTCCAGTTCAACCTTGCCTGCGCGGTACAGTTCGTCGAAGACATAACTGTCGGCCGAGCGCGGGAAGCTGCAGATGATCTTGCGCACCAGCCCGACCTTGAGCAGGGCCGCGATGCCTGCTTCGCCGTTGCCGGCGTTGTTGCTGACAATGGTCAACTCGCGCGGGCCGAGCTCGATCAGCGCCGCGAGCAGCTCGTCGGGCATGCCAGCGGTGCCGAAGCCGCCGAGCAGCACCGTGGAACCATCATCAACATGGCCGATCGCCTCGGCCGTACTCTGCACAATCTTGTCGATCATCACTACCTCGTTCGGGCTCTATTCCGGCTGGGGCGCCGTATGACGTTCACTGCGCAGGTGAGCGTCGTAGGTGCGGGATTCGTAGGATTGCAGAATTGGCCTTCTCTTTTTCGAGAACTCGACGTAGTGCGGTGCATTGATATGGCGCTTCACGCTTTCGAGGTCCTCCCACATCTCGAAGACAAACATGTCATCCTCGTTTTCAAGGCAAGGATAGTGGGAATACGCCAGGTTGCCGGCCTCCTTGCGGGTGTTGAGAACATTGTCCGAAACGAAGGAAAGCAGTTCAGCCCTCTTGCCCGGCTTCAACCTGTACCTGACGGAAATGATGATGGTCATGCTTTTTGCCCCCTGAATGGGTGTTAATGGGCCGATCAGTTCGGCTGGATCCCGTTGTCGTCAATCACCTTCTTCCATCGCTGGAGATCGTCGGCCAGGAATTTCTGCAGCTCCGCGCTGGTGCGCGGCGCGGGAATGACCAGATGATCCCGGGCGAAAGCCTCGCGGATGTTCTTGTTCTGGCGAAGCCCCTCGAAGGCCTTCTGCAAGGTGTTGCGCACGTCCTGCGGCACGCCCGCGGGAACGGACAGCGAATACCACATCGAAGTCTTCATGCCGGGAACCGTCTCGCCGATGGTCTCGACGCCCGGCATGTCCTTGAGGCGCTCGTCGGTCCCTACGGCCAGGGCTGTGACCTTGCCCGACGTGATGTACGGCAGGGCCGTGCCCAGGGCATTGATGCTGATGTCAACATTGCCTGCGAGCACCGCGTTCATGGCCTCGCCGGCGCCCTGGTAAGGAACGGGTGTCATGTCGAAACGCAGCTCGTTCTGAAGCTTGTTCATCGGCAGCGTCAGAGGGCCGGGAGCGGAAACGGCGGAGTAGTTCAAACCACCCGGCTTGGTGCGTGCCAGCGCCGCCATGTCGCGCAGCGATTTCAGTCCCAATTGAGGGCGCGCGACCACGACGATAGGCGACTCTGCCAGGATCGACAGGATCTCCAGGTCTTTGCTCACGTTGTATGGCAGGTTCTTGCGCAACAACGGATTGATGGACAGGGGCGTGTTCGGCGTGAACAGGATCGTGTATCCATCGGGTGCAGCCTTGGCCACGGCCTGGGTGCCGATGATGGCGTTCCCCCCGCCCTTGTTCTGTACCACCACCGATGTCTTCAGCGTGATCGTCAATTCGTTCGCAATGCGGCGCGCCATGATGTCGGCAATGCCGCCGGCGCTATAAGGCACTACGATCTGGATGGGGCGTTCGGGATATGCTGCCTGGGCCGTCAGGCACATCAGTGCCGACATGGCAATGGATAAACGCTTCAACATGGAATGATTTCTCCTTTCGATATGAGCCTATTCCGATTCAAGCGATAGCCGCCCACTCCGGGGCTCTCTCAATGAATCAGTTTGAGCGACAAGTGGCTGCGGTACTTTCAAAGCGCGATAGAACAAGCAATATTGTGTTGAGTCGCCTGCGGATATACCAATACCGATTGGAGCAGCATCCATTCGACGGACGAATCGATCGTCCAAGCCATGTTCGATGGCTCGGGCCGGCCCAACGCACGCAGATGCTTTAGAGTCCACCGGTTGAAAGGCTGGCGTTTAGCGCGGCAAGGGCAGAAAAGGAGGCAATATGGGATCGGACGCAATCGAGCTACGTCACCTACGATTTTTCGTGGCACTGGCCGAGGAGCTAAACTTTGGACGGGCGGCTGCTCGGTGCCATGTGACACAACCGCCCTTCAGTGTCGCCATTCGCCAATTGGAGCGTTACTTGAGCGTTGCGCTGGTCTTGCGAAGCAGCCGGCAGGTGACCCTGACGCCTGCTGGTGAAGCGTTGTACAGCCGAGCGCAGCGTCTGCTGACGCAGGCCAATGATGCTTATACGCTCGCGCTCAGCGTGTCGGAAGGCAAAAGAGGCAAGCTGCGTGTTGGCTTTCATGCTTCCATGGTCTATCAAGGGCTGAGCCGCATGGTTGCAGCGATGGAGCGGGAGGAGCCGCTGGTGGAAGTCCAATTGCTGGAAATGCCCACACAGGAACAGGTTCATGCGCTTCTCTCGGGAGACCTCGATGTGGGTTTCGGTCACTCGACCGTCGTGCCCGAAACACTCGCATCGGTCCCCATCCTGAATGAGCCCTTCGTCGTCTGTGTTTCACCAAGCCACTTCGTGTTATCCGAGCCTCGCTTCCGTCTAGACATGCTCAAAGACGAAGGCTTTATCTGCTTTTGGCGTGAGGCCTCGCCAGCCTACTTTGACCGAGTCGTGTCCCTGTGCGTCGAGGCAGGCTTCACGCCAAAAGTCCGGCATCAGGTCCGTCAGTGGACGACCGTCGTCGCCATGGTGAGCCAGGGTATGGGTGTCGCGATCGTTCCTCGCTCGCTTATGCATTCAGGTCTGAAGGCTGCTTTCATCCCTCTGAGTGGTGGTGCGGTTTCACCATTGCAATGCATGTGGTTGAATGGAGTAGAACAGCCTCTGGTCATCAGCTTGATCAAGTACGCCAAGGTCCATCTGCAGTCTGTTGCGGTCGATTGCGAAATTCAATCGACGCCTTAAACACCTGGAGCACCGCTGAAGCGCCGAAGCAAAGTGTCCATGTGTTCAATGAAGGCTCCTGCTGCAATGGATGGTTTCAACCCCCGCCGAGTTAGTAGAGACAGTTCGTGTAGGTAGGGGGTTTCCTCCTCGATGTCCAGGACCTTCAGCCCGAGATCAAAAGCGTACTCCCGCGCATAGCCGGGAATCAGTGTCACGCCCGCACCACCCTTGACCAGGCCCAGCGCGGTCGCGAGCGTTCCTACTTGAATGGTTGATCGAAGCTCAAGCCCTTGCGCCTTAAGAATGCGATCGACTGTGCGTCGAGTGCTGTATACGCTCCTCAGCGTGATGTGTTCCAGATCGGAAATGGCTCCCCACGTGACCCACTTCTTCCCTGCCAAAGGATGCTGGGGAGCGCAGGCCAGTGCCAGAGGTTGGGCATAGACAACGCGTGCCAACAACTGAGGATCCAATTCCGACGCCGAGACCGAGACCAGACCGAAGTCGCACTTGCCAGTTCGCACGTAGTCGATAGTTTCGTCCGTCGATAGCTCATAGAGATCCAGGTCGATGTCCGGGTGGGCCGTATGGAACTCCTGAATCACTGGCTTCAAGAGCCCGTACATCATCATGGGAGAGGCTGCGATGCCAATGGATCCTCGGTCCAGCGTTCGCAGCGCTGAAAGCCTGCGAGCGGCGATGCGCATCGTGTTGAGCACTTCCTGCGCGTACTCGTACAACTCGGCCGCACCGTCAGACGGAACGACACGTCTTGTGGTCCGCTCGAACAGGGGCAATCCCAACTCGGACTCCAGCTCGGCGCACAACTTGCTGACCGCCGATTGCGTCATGTGCATGTCTTCCGCGGCGGAGGTGAAGCTGCGCCGCTCATACACGGCGCAGAACACCCGAAGTTGCCGCAAGGTCACGTTCATTCTCATGGGGATAGCACCTCGTACGCGCGCATTTTGTGTTCCTTGACTGGCTGCCGTTTCGGTCAATTATCCGTTGCGAGATGGATCCTCCCTCCGGACACATTCATTCCAAATGAGACTTTGTCGATGAAATTAAGTGGTTTGTTGGTCGATTCAACGTGAGACATGATCGCCACCAATCCCCCTTCTGGGGACGAGAAAAGGAAGCCACAAGATGAGTTCGATTCTCTCAATTCGTCGGCCATGCTGTGCAGTGCCAGTAGTGGGCCTGGAGCCGCACACGCGCGAAGAGCATCGCCGCATCGTGCAGGAACAAAAGCGCATTTGGACCGCAAGAGCGCAGGCCACAGGGGTGAAACCACAATGAGTGATCGGCAAACCTTGCCCCTAAAGGGAATCCGGATCCTCGACCTCACCTCGGTGATCATGGGGCCCGTATGCACGCAGATCCTCGCTGGCTACGGCGCGGAGGTGATCAAGGTTGAAGCACCCGAGGGCGACATCATGCGTCACGCCGGTGCAAAACAAGAACCCGGCATGGGGGTGATGTTTCTACACTCGAATCGAGGCAAGCGCTCCATCGTGGTGGATCTCAAGACGCAGCAAGGGCAAGCCACCATTCACGATCTGCTTCAAGGCGCCGATGCTTTCGTTCACAACATCCGGCCTGCAGCGATCGCGCGCGTCGGCTTGGATCAGGCCAGCGTCCGCGCACTTTGCCCGAAGATCATCTATGCGGAACTCACGGGGTACGGGGTTGCCGGCCCCTACGCAGACCGGCCCGCGTTCGATGACGTCATTCAGGCCGAATCCGGCTTGGCATCGCTGTTTTCCCTGCAATCGGGTAGCGCACCCGCCTACCTTCCTGCACTGATCGCAGACCGGTTGACGGGTGTCACAGCCGCGCACAGGATTCTGGCCGCGCTGATGCATAGGCAGCGCACGGGCGAAGGCGGCTACCTCAACGTTGCCATGTTCGAGACCATGGCCGAATTCGTGCTGTCGGATCATTTCGGACAGCGCACTTTCGATCTCGCGAGCGGGGACATAGGCTACAGCCGGCTGCTCACGCCGTACCGCCGCCCCTACAAGACGGCCGATGGCTATATCGCCGTGATTGTCTACAACGACAAACATTGGAAGAGCTTCTTCGACGTGATAGGCGATCCCGAGACCTTTGCAAGCGACAGCCGCTTCCGCACCGCGGCGGCGCGTGCCGACAGCTACGACCACATCTACCGTGTTGTCGAAGTGGTTCTGGCCAAAGAAACAACCGCGCATTGGTTGCAAACCCTGACGGCGGCGGAGATACCGTGCGCGCCCTTGAATACTGTCGAACAACTGCTTGATGACGAACATCTGCGAAGCACCGGCTTCTTTCACAAACACGAGCGCGGCGGCAGCACCGAATGGTCCGCCAGCGCGTTGCCCGGAATCCGGGCTGCCGTGGCACCGCGTAAAGGCGAGCACACCGAAGACTACGTCAAAGCCAGCCGAAACAGCGGCCTCGCTTCTACCAATTGAGATCGACCATGGATCACACTAGCAATTCTTATCGCATCGACGACATGGGTGTCGCGCGCCTGACCATTGACAGCGGAGGGCCGCTCAACATCATCAGCAGCGCCACTGCGCTGCAACTGGCCGAACGCTTGCGCCAGCTTGCCAAGGAGCCGCGCGCACGCGTGGTCGTCATCCAAGGCTCCGGCGCCAAGACCTTTGTAGGTGGCGCGGACATCCGGGAACTGGCGGCCTTGAAGCCAGCGAGCGCGCGTGAATTCATCAGCGCGTTGCATGCCATGTGCGAAGCCGCCAGGGATCTGCCGATACCCAGCATATGCGCGCTTCCTGGATGGTGCATAGGTGTCGGCCTGGAACTCGCCGCATCCTGCGATATCCGTATCGCAGCGCAGAACGCCCAGTTCGTGATGCCTGAGGTCAGGATCGGCATTCCTTCCGTGATTCAGGGGGCGTTTCTGAGCCGGCTTGTTGGCGACGGCCGTGCACGCTGGCTGATGCTGACCGGCGAGGCCATCGACGCCGATACGGCGCTGGCCTGGGGGCTGGTCGCAGAGGTTGTTCCCGTCGAGGCGCTCAAGGCAGCGGTCGATCGGATGGCCCTTTCCCTCGCCGAGCTGGCGCCATCGGGCATGCAAGCCCAGAAGCGCGTGCTGCGCACCAGCGAGGCGCCGCACCTGACCGACGCGATGCAGCACAGCATCGAGATCTTCGGCACGGCCTACGAGTTGCAGGACCCAGAGTTGCTGATGCGCGCCTTCCTTTCCAAGAAGGGCGCTGCCCGCCACTAGCCAGAGGACGCTTCCCCTTGCCTTGGAGGCTTGCCTCCAAGGGGGCTTCCAAGTGCGGCTTTGCGCGACGCGGCGGGCGTTTTGCGCCCGCGCACGAACCACTGCTTCGATATCAACCCAAGGAGACTTTCATGAAACGACGGCTTCTCATTCTCGCTGGCGCACTGAGCACCGCCATCGCATACGCCCAGCCGGCATACCCCTCCAAGCCCGTCACCCTCGTCGTCGCCTATGCGCCAGGCGGCATGACGGACATCCTGACGCGCAAGGTTGCCCGCGATCTCCAAGAATCCCTGGGCCAGCCCTTCATCGTCGAGAACAAGGCCGGTGCGACCGGCCAGATCGCCACGGAATATGTCGCCCGGCGCCCCGCCGACGGCTACACGATCCTGGTTGGGGCAACGAGCCACGTCATCAACCCGGCGCTGAAGAAGTCGCTTCCCTACGATCCGCGCAAGGCCTTCGACCCGGTCGCGCTGCTGGCGGTCAGTCCCAACCTGATCCTGGCCAACGCCAAGTTGAACATCAAGACCTTCGCCCAGCTCAAGGGCTATGCCGAGGAGCACAAGACCCTGCCCTTCGGAACGGCGGGTACCGGCGGTGCGCCGCATATCGTGGGCGAACTGCTCAAGTTCCAGAGCGGACTGCCGTTCAACCATATCGCCTACCGGGGTGCGGGGCCGGCGATGGCCGATCTTGTCTCGGGCCAGGTGCCGTTCGGTGTCTCCGAGTCCGTGACGGCCGATGCCTACCTCAAGGACGGTCGGATAGTGCCGCTGGCGGTTGCGTCGGCCAGCCGAAGCAAGCGCTATCCGGATGTCCCGACGCTCGACGAGCTGGGCTACAAAGGCATCGATCTCTCCACATGGGTCGGCGTCTACGCGCCGGCCGGGACCCCTCCCCAGATTCTCAGCAAGCTCAACGAAGGCATCCGCAAGGCGATCGCCAGGCCGGACACCACGGAATACATCCGTTCCACCGGCTCCGAGCCGGGCAGCCTGAAGTTGCCGGACTATGTGCGCTTCGTGAACGCCGAGTTCGACAAGTGGAAGAGCGTGATCCAGCAAGCGGGAGTCAAGGATGAGTGATGCACGCAACATGGCGCAGGAGTCGCCCGAGGCGCGATTCCTGCAGGAGCTCGCGACGGGCGAGCCCAAGGTGCAGTGCTGCCAAGGCTGCGGCAGGCGCTTCTACTACCCGCGGATCCAGTGTCCGCATTGCCGAAGCGTCGATTACCAATGGGTTCCCATGAGCCGCGGCGGCACGGTTTACTCGTACTCGACGCTCTTCGGAGCCCAGGGATCCGAACTCTACAACGTCGTGCTGGTGGACATGGACGACGGATTCCGGCTCATGTCCACCTGTCCAGGCGCGAGCATGGACATGGGGTGGATAGGCGCGCGCGTGCAGGCCAGGGCCGACCTCGACGCCCAGCCGCCTCGGCTTGTTTTTGGAAAGGTGGCCTGATCATGGATTGGGACAATACCCTGCGCGGCAGCATTGCGATCACGGGCTGCGCCACCTATGGCATAGGCAATGCGGGTGGACAGACTGATCTGGAGGTCTGCGCGTGCGCCATCGATGGGGCCTTGAAGGATGCCGGATTGCGGCATGAGGACATCGACGGCTTCATGACCGCGGGCCTGAGCTCGTCGATGTGGGTCGTCAAGCTCGCCGAGTACGTGGGCATCCGTCCGAGGTTTTCGGACAGCACGCAGATCGGCGGGGCTTCGTTCGTCGGCCATCTGCTGGTCGCCGCCGCCGCGATCCGGGCGGGCCTTTGCCGCAACGTGGTGATCGCGTATGGTGCCACGCCCCGGGGCGGCAAGGGAATATCGGCGACGTCGCCGGCGCGCGCGGCGATGGATCCGTACCCGTTCGAAGATCCCTTCAAGCCATTCAATCCGCCCACCAGCTATGCGTTGGCGGCGACGCGCCACATGCATGAATTCGGCACGACGCGAGAACAGCTCGCCGAAGTCGCCGTCGCGGCCCGGAAATGGGCGAATCTCAACCCGGAAGCGTTCCGCAAGGGCGAGCTCACCGTTGCCGACGTTCTCAATGCCCGCCAGGTGTCCACGCCGTTCACCTCGCTCGATTGCTGCCTTGTCACGGACGGCGCCGGCGCGATCGTCGTGAGGGCCAGCGAACAGTCGCAGGACAGTCCGTCGCCGCCCATTTATGTGCTGGGCACAGCCATGGCGCACCACCACCGGCAGATCTCCTGCATGGAAAACCTGACGGTGACGGCGGCACAGGTGACGGGTAAGCAGGCACTGGCGCGGGCAGGCGTCAGGCTGGATGAAATCGACGTCGTGCAGCTCTACGATGCCTTCACCATCAACCCCATCCTTTTCCTGGAAGACCTGGGCTTCTGTGCCAAGGGGGAAGGCGGGGCATTCGTCTCCGGCGGACGGATCGCGCCCGGCGGCAGCTTACCCGTGAACACCAACGGCGGGGGCCTGTCGTGCGTGCATCCGGGCATGTACAGCATGTTCGGGCTGATCGAGGCCGTCCGGCAGCTGCGCGGCGGCTGCAGAGCACGGCAGGTGGCGGGCGCCGAGTTGGCGCTGGTCCATGGAAACGGAGGCGTTCTGAGCGCCCAGGCAACCACCATTCTTTCGAAAGCGAGGAACTAAATGCTGAACGGAAAAGTAGCCATCGTGACCGGCGCAGGCGCCGGTATTGGGCGATCGATCGCCATGCATCTTGCTAGCCTGGGTGCCAGCGTCGTGGTCAACGACCTGAGCGTCTCCCTCGACGGGAAGGCTCAGTCGGACAACAGCGCCAGCGCCGTGGCGCGCGAGATGGAGGCCGCAGGCGGCAGGGCCGTGGCCAATACCGACTCGGTCGCAGACTATGCCGGCGCCGAACGCATGGTGGCGCAGGCGCTGGACTCGTTCGGCCGCCTGGACATCGTGGTCAACAACGCCGGCATCGTGCGCGACAAGATGTTCTACAAGCTCACGCCCGACGACTTCGACGCCGTGGTCAAGGTCCATCTTTACGGTACCTTCAACGTGAGCCGTGCCGCCGCCGATCACTTCAAGGAGCGCGGCGAAGGCAGCTACATCCACATGACGTCGAACTCGGCCGTGATCGGCAACCGTGGGCAGTCGAACTACTGCGCGGCCAAACTGGGCATCGTCGGCCTGTCCAAGGCCATTGCACTGGACATGCGCCTGCACAACGTCCGCTCCAACTGCATCGCGCCGCTGGCCTGGAGCCGCATGACCGAGACTATTCCCGCAAAGAATGAGCAGCAGGCCAAGCACATCGAGAAGATCCGCCGCATGTCACCGGACACGATCGCTCCGCTCGTCGGCTTCCTCGGCTCGGACGCGGCCAAGGAAGTGACGGGCCAGATCTTTGCCATCCGCCTGAACGAGATCTTCCTGATGTCGCAATCCAGGCCCATTCGTTCCATCCATCGCTCCGAGGGCTGGGACGCAGAGACCATTGCCAGCCACGGCATGGCGGCGCTCAAGCCTTCGTTCATGCCCTTGGACACCTCGGCCGAAGTGTTCGCCTGGGATCCGGTGTAAGACAGATGTCGCTTGACTACCAGAAGCTCAAGGCGGCATCCCTGCCTTCTATCGAGGAGCAGCTTTCGGCCGACAAGTGCATCCTCTACGCCCTGGGCGTGGGGGCCGGCCTGGGCGATGCGGAGCAGGCCGGGCGCGAGGTCGCGCTCGTTTTCGAGGAGCGGCTCGAAGTGCTGCCGGCCATGGCCTGCGTCATGGGATACGCGGGCTTCTGGATGCGCGATCCGCAGTACGGCCTTGACTGGAAGCGGGTGGTCCACGCCGAGCAGCGCATGCGCTTCCTCGGCGCCCTGGAGCCGGGCGTGAAAACGTTCGGTACCACGCGGGTGAAAGGCATTGGCGACAAGGGAGCCGACAAGGGCGCTGTGGTGGTCATCGAACGGCAACTGCGCGATGCGTCGGGGCAACTGCTGTGCGAAATGGAGCAGGTCAACTTCTGCCGAGGGGATGGCGGCTATGCCGAGGGCGACCCCACGCTTTGCGACGCGCTGCCCGAGGCAATCGACAAGCCACCGCCCCGAGCCGCGGACGCGGCGATTTCCCTTCCGTCCAGCCGCAACCAAGCGGCCATATACCGGCTTACCGGCGACCGCAATCCGCTGCATGTGGACCCCGCGGCGGCCCAGGCGGCCGGCTTTGCGCAGCCCATCATGCACGGCGCGGCCTCCCTTGGGATGGTGAACCGGGCGCTGCGGCTCGCAGGGGGCCTGGGACAGTCCGCAGTGCTGGCCAGCCTGGACATCCGTTTCACCGGGGTGTTTTTTCCCGGAGAAACCATGCTGGTCGAGATCTGGCGCTCCGGCCCGGCGGCCTCGTTTCGGTGTTCCGTGGCGAGCAGGTCGCAGGAGATCGCCTACGGCAGCGCGACCTGGAAGGATGCGCCATGAGCATGTTCAAGAACAAGGAGTTCGACCTGGCCGCCGCCGTGGCGGACATTCCGTCGGGCGCTTCCATCTTCGTCGGCGGCTTCGGCGGCTCGGGCATTCCCGCGCGCCTGCTCCAGGCGCTGTGCGAGACCACGTCGGCCAGTGACCTGACGCTGATCAACAACAACGCCGGCGCGGGCGATCCCAGCTTTAACCGCCTGGTGGATACTGGGCGCGTCAAGCGGCTGGTCTGCTCGTACCCGCGCATGCCCGGCTCCGGCAACATCCGCAAGCTGGTCGAAGAGGGCCGGGTGGTCCTGGAGGTCATGCCGCAGGGCACCCTGGTCGAGCGCATGCGCGCCGCCGGTGCCGGCCTGGGCCCATTCTTCACGCCCACCGGCTACGGCACCGCCTTCGCCGAAGGCAAGGAATGCCGCGTCGTCAACGGCAAGGGCTACGTGCTCGAACATCCGCTGGCCGCCGATTTCGCATTCGTGCGCGCCTCTGTCGCCGATCAGGCCGGCAACCTCGTGTACCGCTATGCGCAGCGCAACTTCGGCCCGGTCATGTGCATGGCTGCCACCGTGACGCTGGTTGAGGTCGAGCAACTGGTGGCACCGGGCGAGCTTGATCCTTGTCAGGTGGTGACGCCGGGCATCCTGGTCGACCGGATCGTGAGGATATGAGCATGCACACATTGACACGCGAAGAATTGGCGCGCTTGGTGGCGCACGACCTGCCCGATTTCTCCTCGGTCAATCTGGGCATAGGCATGCCCACGATGGTCGCCAGGTACCTGATGCCGCAATCCGGTGTGCAGTTGCACAGCGAGAACGGCATCCTCGGCATGCGGGATCTGCAGGCGGACGAGGCCGAGGATCCCGATCTCATCAACGCCAGCAAGGAATTCATCCGGCTGGCGCCGGGCGCGTCGATCTTCGACCACGCGCTGTCGTTCGGCATCATGCGCGGCGGCCATCTCGACGTCACGGTACTGGGCGCCTTCGAGGTGTCGAGCAACGGCGATCTGGCCAACTGGTCGCTGGGCGAGTCGGATCCACTGCCCTCGGTGGGCGGCGCTATGGATCTGGCGCAGGGCGCGCGCTCGGTCTGGGTGATGATGGAAACCCGCACCCGCGATGGACAGTCGCGGCTGCGCAGGCAATGCACGCTGCCGCTCACGGGGCACGGCGTCGTCAGCCGGGTCTATACGGAACTGGGCGTTTTCGCCGTGTCGAACGGCGCCTTCCGACCGCTCGCTCTCGTGAAGGGGGCGACTGAAAACGCTGTCCGCAGCAGTATCGACGGCGCCTTGCAATGGACGGACGACTATCGCGTCATCGCGTCCGGTGAGAGCGCCACAACAGATGGAGGTCAAGCATGAATATCCGAGACAACACGGATGGGACGTTCCTGGCGGACGTCGAACAGTGGCTGGACGCCACCCTGGCGCGGATGCGCACGCGGTTTGCACCGCACGAATGGGTCCATGCCGAATGCCGCACGGCCTGGAACGCCGAACTCTGCGCGGCGAATCTGGTGGCGCTCGACTGGCCCCGGGAACTCGGTGGCAGGAACCTATCGACCGCCGCGCTGATCAAATTCCACGAAATGTGCGCTGTGCGCCGTGCACCCCAGCCGCTCAACAGCATCGCGCACTCGATCCTGGCGCCCACGTTGCTGAAGTTCGGCACCGAGGCGCAGAAGCGCCGATTCCTTGAAGGTATCCGGCTCGGAACAGAAGTGTGGTGCCAAGGGTATTCGGAACCGGGTTCCGGCTCGGATCTGGCCTCTGTGAAGACGCGTGCAAGTCGTGAGAACAATGGCTGGATCGTTAACGGCCACAAGGTCTGGACCACGCAGGCGCACGCCGCGCGCTGGTGTTTCGCGCTGGTGCGCACCGATCCGGATAGCCGCGCCCACAAAGGCCTGAGCTTCATGCTGGTTGACCTGAAGGCCGAGGGCGCGCGCGTCGAGCCCATCCGGCAGATCACCGGTGAAGCCGACTACAACGAGATCTTCCTGGAGCAGGTCCATGTGCCGGACGGGAATCTGCTCGGGGACCCGGGCGACGGATGGCGGATCGCCATGGCGGCAGCCGAGTATGAGCGTGGCATCTACTTCCTTCCCCGTGTCATCCAGCTGGAAGCCGAGCTCCAGGACGTCGAGGCACTGTTCGAGCGCGCTGCCCCGGCGGAGCCGGCGCGCACCCGGCTTGCGGCGGCACTGGCAACGCTCTCCGACACCTGCTTTGTGATCCGGTGCCGGGTAGACGCCATCCTCCGTCGCGTCGCCACCGGCAGCACGCCGGGCACGGATGGCGCGGTGCTCAAGCTGTTGTGGAGCGAGACCCGCCAGGCCTTGCAGGAGATCCGCATGGAACTGCTCGGCGAGGCCGCCATGCTCGGCCCGGACAGCGGCGCGCGCTTTTCCGAAGCGGCCGTCGCCACGCGCGAGTTCCTGTGGTCGCGCGCTGAAACGATCGTCGCCGGGACCTCGGAAATCCAGCGAAACATCATCGCCGAGCGCGTGCTCGGCCTACCAAAGGGTTAGCAATGTCGGCAATGCCTGAAACATCAGAATTCGTTCTCGCCCCCGCGTTCGAGCGGCTGATCTCGGAACAGCACCCCATCGCGCTAGCCCGCGAGGTTGTCCGTGCGGACGCAAGCCTGAATCCTAAGGTGCTACAACTGTGGCGCGACCTGCACGACGGCGGCTGGCTTGGCTTGGGAACCGAGGCCATGCGGGCGGAAGCCATGCCGGAACTCGCTCGCATGGGCGAGGCATCGGGACGCAGCCTTCTCAGCGTGCCGTTCGCCTTCACGTCGCTGGTTCTGGCGCCGCTGGTCGAGGCGACGCCCAGCCTGGCTGACGAGTTCCTCACGGAGCCGCTGGACGCGGGGCCGGTCTCCGGCCGCATCGACCTAGGGGGAAGCGCCGGCCCGCTGCTGTTCGATTACGTCGGCCCTCGGGCCGGCTACTACCAACTGGCCAAGAGCGGGGCTTCCATCGTGCTGCGGCGAATCCTCGCAGCGTCGCAGCCGGTGGATGGTCTGGACGCGGGCGTTCCCGTGCTGGCCTTCGCCGATGGCGATGTACGAAAGGCTGCCGAGCGCAGGTTGGACCTCCAAGCCAAGGACGCCGTGCAGTTGCTGCACCCGTTCTTCGTGTTCCAGTATGGCCATCTGCTGGGCGCGGCCACCGCGGCATTGGATAGCGCGATCGCGTACGCCAAGGAGCGGCGCCAGTTTGGGCGCGCCATCGGTGAGTTTCAGGCGGTGAAGCACGCGCTGGCCAATGCCTGGGTGGCGCTGGACAACGCACGCTACGCGGTCAACGCGCTTGCGCAGGCGGACGGCGCGCAGACGCTTCAACGATTGCTGGGCATCACGGACCGTCTCGTTGCGGCGGGTACCAAGCTGGCCACCCGGGTGACTGTTCAGATCCACGGCGCCATCGGATTCGCCTGGGAGCATGACGCCCACCTGTACCTGAAGCGCGTCTACAAGACCTCTGCACAGATGACGCACATCGCTGGGCAGCTTATTGCGATTTACTTGAATGAAGATTCTCTGAACTGCAAATAGCGCGAAAATTCAATGAGGCGTCCCTGACGCCCCCGAAGCGGGCGTGCACTACATCCACTACTACAACCACAATCGCATCAAGCTTGGGTTGCAGGGGCTCAGCCCAGTAGAGTACCGGCTGAGAAACACTGCCTGCTCGGCGGGATCGTGACCATTCAACTTCTGGGGGGCAGTTCAAACCCGGGGCGGTTCACACTCCTTACCCGCAAAGGCTGTACTCTTAACTACATACAAATCGGCGCGCCAACAATCGAACACGATCATGGAATCGAGTTATTTCGCTGGGGACCAACTTTCCACGACACCTCTCTACCGCGCACCGCCGCGGAAAGCTGCTGCCCCAGCCGCTGCTCAATCACCGGCCTCCAAGGCAGCAGGCTGAACCCCATGCCGTCATCGAGCATTGCGTAGCGCCCACTGGCGAGCATGATGCTGCGCCGGTAGATACCGGCCACGCGCTGGCCGTCGCCTACTGGCCGATGCTCCAAACCGGTGTCGGCGGCAATGTCCTTCGCTGCCTGGGCTAGCTCCCGGTTGCGCAGCGCGCCCAGCAGGTTGCGCGCCAGAATCACGCGCTGCCCGCGCCGCTCGGCCAGCCCCTGGTCGGCCAGGAAATCGGCGCGCTTCTGTAGCGCGTCCTTGACCTCGCGGCCAAAGCCCAGGTCTCCCAGCCCCTTGCCACCACCGATCAACTGCTGATCCAGCCAGGTGGCGCCAATTACGCCTGCCTGCCGCTCGACGGGCAGGTGGGATTTGAGCTCCACCGCCACGCCGCCCAGGCGCTGGGCGTCGTACTGACGGCCTTTCTCCGGCAGGTCGTCCGGCACCTTCCATAACCCCTCTGCTACGCGCTCCACAATGCCCGCGCGGCGCAGAGCTTCCAGCCTTCGAACATGGGCCGCCACTGCTTCCTGCGGGTCGCGCCCTCCCTTGGCCTGAACCCGCGCAATCGCCAGGTGATGGTCGGTGCGATATAGGCCACCGCTCGCCAGCGCAGCGATTGTCCTGTCTGCCACCCGTATGTCAGCCGAACCCTTGACTTCGACCACCGCGCCCATGGGGTACTGCTCCAGCTCGGTCTTAGCGGGCAGCACCACATAGTGGGCCTTGCCGTCGGCGCCATCGACCACCAGATAACCCCGGTCGTACAGCTCGTCCGCCAGCCCTTTGCCCGCCACGCGGCCAATGATGGTGCGGCCATCGTCCCCAGGCTGGAACACGTCCAGCTCACGCTGCCTGCCACCCATGGCCCGCTGCATGGTGCGGATGATGTCGCCGCGCTCGCCCATGGCCCGCAGGGTCGGCTCGGCCTCGGCATGCACGGCCCAAGTGCCGGGCTGGGCTTCGGTGGCCAAGCCCATGCGCTGCAATCGCTGCAGGCGGCCCACCAGCAGCAGGCGCAGGCTGCGCAGCTTGGAATCATCGAAGCGCTCGGTCTTCACCAGGCCATCAACGGCCTCGCGCTGCAGGGTGCGATCCAGGCTCGTCCAGCGCTCCTGCTCGACCTCGCGGGCCAGGCCGCGCTGGATCTCCAGCTCGGTGCGCGGCCCCAACCATTCGGTGGCCAGTTCCATCGCCCGCTCACGCATGCCGCGAGTGATGTATTCCGGCGAGATGATGAGATCCTTGCCGGTGTCATCTTTACCGCGCAGCACGACATGGGTGTGTGGATTATCAGTGTTCCAGTGATCGACGGCCACCCAGTCCAGCCGGGTGCCCAGGTCGGCCTCCATGCGCTGCATCAGGTGACGGGTATAGGTGCGCAGGTCTTCGAGCTGCTCCGCATCCTCGGGCGAGACGATGAAGCGAAACTGGTGGCGGTCGCTCCGGCCACGCTCCTCGAAGGCAGCCGTGTCTGCCTCGTCGGTCAACGGCCCATAGGCATGGCCTGCGCCGCCCTGGCGATCCACCCCCTCGCGCTCGATGTAGCGCAGGTGCTGCACGGTGGATCGGCCGCTGGCCTGCTGCAAGTACACCAGCCGCACCTTGACCGTGGCCCGGCGGGAATGGGCGGTGAGCGACTGACCCGTGAAGCGGGCCGCGACGAGGCCGCGCCCGAGGCGGGAACCTGGGGCCTTGCCAGTGGTTTTGCCACCGGCGCCACGCCTGCCACTGGTAACTCCTGCCGCCTTGCTGGTCTGGCGCAGCACCTGAGCAATAAAGGTATTGCCGCGCTGCGTAGGCTTGCCGAGGCGTGGGCGAAAACGGTCTTCGCCACCGGGAATCCCTCGCTGGCTCATGGCGTGGCTCCAGCCAAGCCCGTCGCACACAGGCGGACGAGGCACACGGCATTCCCAATGCCGACAAGGCGTTGGGGCCATCGGCGGCACGAAGCCGCCCTCGGGCGCGTGCCGCCCGAAACCCGCGTGCAGACTGACTTTGTGCGCACCGTGGTGCCGCCACCTTCAATCTTGCCTTCCGCCTTTGCCCCTCGCTGGCGCTCCGGGCAGCGGCGGCCCGGCGGCGCTGCTGCGTGAGCAGCCAGCGCGCCGGCGAACGCGGCGACGGCCGCAGGCCGGGCGCGTTCGAGGCAAGACGCCTGCACATGGGAAGGCAGCGCGAAGTGCAGCGCGGATGCGCTCGCACTGCACGCGCGACGACATGCGGAAAGCCACTGGATCGGCACGCCCGAGGGAACGATGAGATGCACGGCAACGTGCAGCGAATCGGCCGCCATCATGGGCGTGACTCCAGCCAGACCGGATGCGCGACGCCGATCACGGCGGACGCGCGCACCGGCCCGAAATACCTGCTGTCGAACGACGCCGGGTTGGTCGTACTGAGCAGGAACAGTTCGCCGGGTTCGAGGCGACGGCATTGCTGCCAGGCTGGCAGCGGCCAGCCCCGGCGATCGGCCCGCAGCAAAGCGGCCGAAGGCACGCCGTCGATGCGGACGATGCGGCCAGAGATGCACACTTCCTGCGGCGGGATGGCACCCACGCGCTTGAGCAACGGCACGCGCGCCGGCAGGTAGCCGCGCTGCGCAGCCAGCGCGGCGGCGTTTGGCGGCAGCGTGGTCAGGACGATGCTGTCCACGGACAAAGGACGTGGCAGCGAGCCGGTGCCGTGGCCCAGCGGATCGACGCGATACCAGCCGACCGCCACGCTGTCGGACGGGTTGTAGATGAGGCGCGGCAGCGGATGCACGAAGGACGCCCAGGCCAGCGCAGCGAGGCCGCAGGTGGACAGGCCCGCCAGCACGATGCGAGCGCGCAGGCGTGAGCGAGGACGCGGCGCGGTGCCGCCAGTAGAAACGGCGGTCATGACAGCGCCCTCCCTGTGAGCCAAGCGGCGTGCCGCTCGGTGGTGTATTCGGGCAGCGGCAGGCGCGCGGCGAGCCGATTTGCGAGCGTGCGCCAGTACGCGAGCGAGGCGCCGCTGGGCGCGACACCCAGCGCCTCGATGGCGTCGATGCGCTCCAGCACCGCGCGCACTGCGTTCTCGCCCTCAGCGTGCAGCAGCAGGCGCGCGCCCGGCTGTACGCCGGGGATGCGCTGCGCCGCATCGAGCGGCGTGCAAGCCTGCATGACCATGAGCTGCCAGCGCACGGTGCCGTAGTCGTTGGCCTGCCAGCGGATGCGGCAGAACACGGCGCCCGGCATGAACACCGCGCAGCGCCGCCAGCGGTCGAGCTGGAGGGTGCGCGCGGGTTCACCGAAGCGCAGATAGAGCTTGAAGCGCGGTTCGATGTAGGCCAGCGCCACGCGCGTCAGCGGCGCGCTGGCAGGCTGGCCGGCGAGCGTGGCCGGTGATGGCTGCGGCGCAGCCGTGGCCGCGCCAGCGGCCGGCGAAGCGGATGCAGTCATGGTGTGTTCTCCCCGCGGTGTTCTGGAAACTCGCGCTCCAGCAAGCCGCGCAGCAGGTCGGCCACGGTCACGCCTTGTGTGAAGGCTGACACCTTGATGCGCGCTCGCATGGCGGGCGTGATGTCGAGCGTCAGGCGAGCCGTGTAGAGATCGCCCTTGCCCAGCGCATCGGCATCGCCCTGGCGAATCCACGCCTCGGCGTGCGGATTCGCGGGCGGACGCGCGCCGATGCCGACGCGCTTGGCGCGTATCGGTGGCTTCGCCGTCATGTCGACCACCGCAGCAGTTCGTCCACCAGGGCGGTGATTTCGCGGGCGGCGGCACTGTCCGGCGCCGTCTCGCGTGCAAGCCGACCAGCGGCCACGCTGTCGGCGAACACGATGCGCTGATGCACTTCCGAGCGCAGCGCAGGAAGCGGCTGGTCGGCGAGCGCCTGGCGCGCTTCGCGCCCGATCACCGTGGTACTGACGCGCCGGTTGATGATGAAGGCCGCGCGCAGCAGCAGCCGGAACACCTGCGCCTCGCGGATCAGCGCCACCATCTCGGCGCTGGCCCACAGGTCGTAGGGGCTGGGCTGCACCGGGATCAGCACGCGCTCGGCCGCCAGCAGCGCCGAGCGCGCCAGCGCCGCGATGCGCGGTGGCCCGTCGATGACAACGTGATCGGCCCGTCTGGCGAGTTCTGGCGCTTCCTGATGCAGCGTTTCGCGTGCCAGCCCCACGGCGCTGAACAGCCGTGGCAAGCCTTGCTGGCTTCTGCGCTGTGTCCAGTCCAGCGATGAACCCTGCGGGTCGGCGTCCAGCAGGACGACGTGTTGACCGCGCATCGCCAGCTCGCCGGCGATGTGCGTGGCGAGCGTGGTCTTGCCCACGCCGCCTTTCTGGTTGAGCAGCGCGACGATCATGGCGCGGCCCTCCGTGCTGGAAAGCCGGTCTTTTTCCGCCGCGCATCGTGCCGCGTGGCGGTTGTCCACCGTGGCGCCGCGCTTCTACTACCAGTTAGAGAATTTGAGTTAGGAAAGTTAAGAGAGGCCGAAACCCGCGCCGGCATTGGCTTTGCGGCCGATTTTGTTGCCTGATAGCACGAGGATTCGTTGCCTGATAGCACGATACCTCTGTTGCCTGATAGCACGAGCCCGTCCACAGGCCACGCACCGTTTATCCCCGTGCCGCGGACGGCACGGGTCGGAACATCAGCAATGGCGAGGGAATGCCCGGCACCTGCTCGATGCGCAAGTGGTAGCCAGGCAAAGCCTGTCGCGCCACCAGGGCGCGCAGGTCGGCCGCGAAGTCGTAGTACCGCGCCACGCTGCCCGATTTGCGGTACAGGTGCTGGAAGTCGAACTGCCAGCCAGCCTCCTGGCGCCCGCCGTGCTTGCGCACCAGGCGGTACAGCCAGCGCTCGATGCCGCCGGTGAGCCGGAAATAGGCCGGGTCGATGGTGAGCACCAGGGCCTCGTCCATCACCCCGGCATAGAACCAGTCCGGCAGGATCAATTCGATGCCCAGCGGAGTGCCACGGGCATCGGCCAGTTCCTTCCACTCGTTGATCCATGAGAAGCGGTGCAATCGCCTTCCCGTGGTTTCGCGGATGGATGTGGCCACCGTCGTGGATTGCAGCCGGTCTAGCGCCGCCTTCAGGCGCTGGTAGTCGCGCAGCGACGTGCCGCGACCGATGAAGCGCAGGATCTCGTAGGGCGTAGCCTGCATCAGGCGCGACGGGCGCAGGCCCGCGTCGCGCGCTTCCACGATCTGGCTGGCCGCCCAGATCAGCAGGTCCGCATCCCAGATGGTGGCGATGCCATGCTCGGCCGTGCCCTCCACGCGGATCGTGACGTTCCCTCCGCGAAAGTCGATCGGCGCCGTGCGCCGAGACTTCGCCAGCGAGAAGAACGGAAAGGCCATCAGGTCCTGGCTGTCGCGCGGTGCCATGTCGCCCGGCAGGGCGCGGAACAGGTCGAGCTGTTCGCGCTCCTGCGACGGCTTGGACAGGGCGAAGGCCATCCGCGCGCCAGCGATTAGCGCGCACGGCTGTCCGCCGCATGGTGCTCGGCGTATTCGGGATCGGACGTGCTGGCGAAGCTGCGCTCGGCCGCCCAGGCATCGAGGTCGGCCACGGCGTACATGACGCGCCGGCCGAACTTGCGGAACTTGGGGCCGCTACCGAACACGCGCTGTTTCTCCAGCGTGCGCGGCGACAGGCGCAGGTAGTCGGCGGCTTCGTCGTTGGTGAGATAGCGTTGCGGCTGCGCTGCCGTGGTCGAGACAGTTGCGGCAGCGGCGGCAGGCCGCAAGGGAGCAGGACGCATGGTGTGAACCTCCATCGGTGTCAAAGCTCCGGCCGCACAGCGCAACCGGATGGAGGCAGTCTCAGAAAACGAAGCCCTCCTGCTCAGGGCCGATCTGCGCTGGATGCGGAACGACCCTTCTCAAGCGGTGGCAGCTGTGCTAGGCGGCGGTAACCGCCGCGCATCAGCGCATCCCCGCGCTGCACAAGGCGACGCACTTTCGAACGCAGGCCGCCATCGGCGTGCCAGTCGGCCACCGCATCAGCGCCAAACAGCCCTTCGGCCACCTGACGCAAGGACGCGCCCGCGAGGGTCGCGTCGAGCGCCTGCAGGGTGTGCAGTTCTTGCAGCGCCGCAGGCGTGGGTCGGGCGCTGACCGCCGCCACGGGAGCGACCACGGAGGTGGTGGTCAGCGCATCCAGTCCAGCCGCCAGCGCACGGTAGTGGGTGCAGGGTGTGGCACAAGAGCGCCTGGCATAGAGATAGGCCATGCCATCAGCAAGACCCGGCGCAAGAACCAGGCGCGCGCAGCAGCCAGGCCAATGCGCTGTCAGCACGAGGCGCTTGCCGTCGTGGATCAGGTGCTTGCGTCCGGGGACGTTCCAGAACTCGAAGGCTCCGGCATCCGGCGGCGCGTCCGCGTCGGGGTGGATCTGGAGCACGCCTTCGTGGTCGGGAAACCAGGCTGGATGCGCGTCACGCGCGTCCAGGGCCGGGTCTTCCATCAGACGCAGCCCCCAGTCTTGTGCCGCATTCGGCCTGCGGCGACGACGCAACCAGTCGAGCCTGTAGTCCGGATTCCTGCGCAGGAACTCCCAGGCCAATTGCGGGCCATCAAGATGCAGCACGTAGAGATACGCAGCTGTCGGATACCAAGGCTCGGTGTGACGGTCGATCATGGCGCAAGCTCCTATTTCGAACGTAGGAGCCACGGCACAGGCCACACCGTGCAAGGATTACTGCACCAGAATCCAATCGCAAAAAAGCGGAATGGAGAGTAACTTTTGTGTCAAGACGATATGCATGGGGTACATTGCTCGAATCGTCTGAAAGCTACTGCGGTGCCTGAGATCGAATGGTCTCTGCAAGCGCCCACACTGAAGCAAGCCGCGTCGGTCATCATGACTTTTTGGGCCAGGGCCGAACCGTTTTGGTGCAACGGTGCAGACTAAGACCTGATGGGTCTTGAGCGCGACAAAAATAGTCTCAATGCGCCCGAACTAATCAGGGACGGCCCCGTCCTCCTGTGCCAGCCGCAGGTACTCCGACAGCGGACGCACCGCCTTGAAATACCGATCACGCATCACGGGTTGCTGGCGCGGCCCAACGATGGACGCAAGGTCGGACAACTTGATCTGGCCCAGTTCCGGCATCCCCAACCCCAGGTCGATCAGGCCGAACGCCGTGTCGCCATCGGCGGGGTCGAGCGCGGCCAACAGCCAGGTGGCATGCGCATCGGGGGTAAACAGCCGCACCACGGGCCAAGGGTCGATGGCCTGACCCGCGACGCGGGCCTGGCCGTGGGCCAGGAGCTGCCGGCGTTCGTCCTCGGTGATGAGTCGGTTCATGGGCGGCCCCCTTTATTGGACGAATCTGCGGAAGCGTGAAAGCGCAAAACCGCATCGGCGCATGTGGGGAAAGGCACGAATGCGGTTTTACGGTTCTGTGGGGATCAGCGCAAGCGGGTTTCTGTGAAGGCGCAAAAACGAGAAAGCGCACCAATGAACACTATAGATTGTAGTCCTATAGGGCGCAATCGGCTGTCATCTTGGATTTTGAGGAGATCCAAGGTTGGGAGCGAAGCACACGTTGTCGGAGGCGTTGAAGACCATCAGGAAGGCGCGGGGTTTGAGCCAGGAAGCCTTCTCCAATGTCTCCAGCCGTACTTACATGAGTTCGCTGGAGCGCGATCTGAAAAGCCCGACCCTCAGCAAGCTGACCGAGCTGTGCGAGGTCATGGAGGTCCATCCGCTTACGCTGCTGACGCTGGCCTATGCCGGGACAGACATGCGGCGGGCCGAGCGGCTTCTGGCGCAGGTGCGTCAGGAGCTGGAGGCCGTGACGCGACAAGGCGATGCGCCATAGCGCGCATCGGCGCTGGCCTAGCCGATCCGGCGCAGCCGGTTCGGGGTATCCAGGGGCGCCAAGCCCGGCGCGGCGGGGATAGCCCGCAGGGCTTTCCCGTGGAGTGCAAGCGTCAGCGCGCAGCGCCGCAGGCGCGAAGGCGTGAGGGATTGAAGTCGAATGGCCGTGACGGCGAAGGCGGCACGGGGCGTAGCCCGAAAGCCCGGCGGTGCAAAGCACCGACACGCCATGCCTCGTTCGCAGCCACGGACTCAACGCTCAGGAAAGCAGCCCGGCATGGGCCACGCCCCGGCGCTCTCCCTGCCATGCGGTGCTGCGTGAGCAGCACGGCGCCCCGCCGCGTGGGCGGGGTGCTGCGGCGGTTACGCCGCCTGGGGCTTGCTGCGCGACCAGATCAGGTCGTGCGTGCCGGTCTCGCCTTCGATCAGGCGGGCATAGACGGTTGCCGGGAACGAAGGATCGTCGAGGGTCACGGACACGTAGGGCCGTTCGGCCTTGCTGACCTTCTTCCATGCCGCGCCGATGTCGTGGCCTGCCGCCTGCACGCGGAAGTCGGGGGCGTTGTCGTTGTCGCCCTTGTCGTTGGGCACGATCTTGACCTTGACATTGAGCGTCAGGGTACGCAGCGTGCCGGTGAAGCCGTCTTTGTCCGCGGTGAAGGTGCCGATGTTTGCCATGATGAAACTCCTTACGGTTGAACAAGGTTCGCGCCCATCGCGTCCTTGTTGTGATCCGGCCGGCGGGGGACGGGCTGGCTGCACCGCTTGCGGGCGCAACGCAGTGGAGCACCTGGAAGACCAAATAATTTGTCCCGCGAGGAATGCGCGCAGCGCAGGGGAAATTATTTGGGCTGGAAGGTTGCAGCCACAGAAGCCCGAGGCGCAGCCGCGCCCCCGCCAGGATTCACAAACAGACAAGGACGCCTTGGGCCGAACCACCCCCGGAAGGAGTCATGGCCGGCTCGGCATCCCCGCGCTGCACGGCTTTACCGGCTCGCCCCTGACCCTGGCAAGGGCCACCCCCAACGACTGGCGAGAACGCCCCAGCATCCTGCGGCGGCTGGTTTGAGGTGCAGTGTGGAAGTTCTCCACCAGGTCGGGCGGCGTGTTCGTGAACCGTCCTTCGTGACGACCAGGCAACGAACCGCCAGCGTCGGGGACGGCACGCATTCATGCAACCTGCCGCAGCAAGCCGGGGCGTAGCCCCCACGCCCCACGCGACGCGGCGGGGCGCTGATCCGGCCGATCCGGCGCAGGCCGGTTCGGCGGTATCGAGGGGCGCCAAGTGCAGCGCGGCGGGGATAGCCCGCAGGGTTTTCCCCTGGAGTGCAAGCGAAGCGCGCAGCGCCGCAGGCGCGAAGGCATGAGGGATTGAAGCCGAATGGCCGTGATGGCGAAGTCAGCACGGGGCGCAGCCCGAAAGTCCGGCGGCGTGGAGCGCCGACACGACAGACGGGGTTAAGTTGCGACGACATGCCAGCGAACGCCGGCTACGGCACGCGCCCAATGCCTTTGCATTTGTGCTGATGGCCGGAGACACCGGCAGGAAGCGCCGCGCGCAACGAGTTGCGCGCCGCCACGCCGCCGCCTGGTCGAAGGCGGCGGCGTGGCGGTTTGGGGTTCGGCTTTGAAACCGGGCGCGGCCACCGCCGCGCCCGGATTTGAGGGCAAGCCCCGGTCGGAACCGGGGCTTGCGGTGGAGTCGATCAGGCGACCAATGCCTCGGCCGCTTCATCCTCCATCGCGGTGGCGGCCTCTTCCGTGCCGTTCTGCCCTGTGCCTACTTCCGGTGCTGCCTCCTGCGGGCCTTCTGCCTTGAAGATGGCGGGCATCCAGTCCGTACCACCGGCCAGCCGCTCGGCTTCGCTGGCAATGTCTGCCTTCTTCAGCTTTGCCAGCCGGGTGACGTGCACCGGGGCGAACTCGCCCACGGCTTCCAAAATCACGGCCTTGGATACGTGCTTGAAATAGCCTTCGGCGGTCGGAGTCCACCATGCGGCCATGTCCAGCCCCACGGCCTGAGCCAGTACCGCGCCCGGCTGCGGGTTCGTGGCGCGATGCGTCACCACGTCCACCGTCGAGGCCACGCACACGGCCAGCAGCTTGACCAGTTCGCCTTGCTCCATCGCCAGCAGCGCGGCGAACAGTTCGGCGCTGTCCTCGGGCAGCCTCCCGGCCCATGCCTGCCGCACTTCGCGCAGCGCCACGGCGGCGGGCGACTCGGGCCAGTCCGGGGCCATGCCTTCCAGCCGATCTTGCACTTTCAGGCCCACGCCCAGCGGCAGGTCGTGCCCGTAGTGGCTCTCCTGCAAGACGGTCTGCGCCATGCCATGCACCAGTGCGGCCTGTGCGGCTTGTGGGTGCCGGGCGACTTCGATTTGCAGCGCGGCGGTGCGGTGCGCGCTCAACCGCTGCGCAAGCCGGTCGGACATGGCGGCGGTCTTGGACTGCTGGTCGTTTTCCCCTTCCTCGCTTTCGTCGTTCGCGGCATCGCCTTCGCTGCCGAAACCCTGCCGCAGCCGTTCCAGCGTGCGCAGCGCCTTGGCTTCGGCTTCGCGCATCAAGCCGCGATGAATCACGGCTTCGCCGCTTCGGTCGATAGTGACGATGGCCCCGGCTGCGGCCTTCACGTTCGGGCTGTACTCGCGCAAGCCATCTTCCACCGCCTGCAACTGCTCGCCCACGGCGTCGCCTTCCTCCTGCAAGGCATCGGCCTTTTCCTCGTCGTCGGCATCCAGTGCGGTATCCACGGCTTCGGCCAGTTCATGCATCTTCGCTTGCAGTTTCTCGATGCGTTGGGCTTCGCGCTTGTTCGGGCTACGCCGCTCCTGCGGGGCATGCTGGAAGGCGTGCAGGTCTGCATGGGTCACCCCCGGCGTGGCATCCACCCAGGCCCAACCCTCGGCGCGCACCTCGGCGGCGATGCCCGCCAGCTTCTCCTGTGCCAGCCGTTCCAGCAGCGCGGCATCGGTCAGATACACGCCCGCGTCACCTTCTGCGAACAGGTCGCGGCGGATGCCGCCGCCTGCCTGCCCGTAGGCGTCCAGCCCGACGAAGCGCACCAGCGGATGCCGGTAGGCGTCAATCTCGCGCTCGGTGAGGCGTTCGCGCAAGTGGGACGGTTGGCGCTGCCACTGCGGTGCATCGTAGAACGCGGCTTCCTGCGCGGCGTGGTCATCGGTGATGGACAAGGCCATCAACTGGTCGAGCGTGACGGCATCGGCGCGATAGTCGGCCATCAGGCGCGGAGACACGTTGGCGAGTTTCAGGCGGCGCTGCACCACCAGCGGCGTGACTGAGAAATCCGCCGCTATGTCCTCGATGGGTCGGCCTTCGGCCACCAGTGCCGCAAAGGCTTCAAACTGGTCTGCCGGGTGCATGGCTTCGCGCTGCACGTTCTCGGTGAGACTGGCCGTTCGGGCAGTGCCATCGGCCACCTGCAGGCAAGGCACGTTCCAATCCTTGCTGATTCGGCGCTTCTTTGCCAGCAGTTTCAATGCGGCGAAGCGGCGCCCCCCGGCCACCACCTCGTAATGCTCGCCATCGCTGGCGGGAATCACGATCAGGTTTTGCAGCAGGCCCACGCGCTGGATGCTCGCGGCCAGTTCGGGGATGGACATGCGGGGGGTCTTGCGCACGTTGCGGCCCGTGGGGCGCAGCACCAGCCGCGACAGCGGAACCAGAATCATGTTCTTGGTCGGGTCGGCGGCTTCCAGCGCGGTGACGGCGCAGGCTTCGGCTTGGGAAACTTCGGTCTTGGCGTTCATGATGAAAACTCCTATCGGTTCAGGGATGCAGCGGAGAAGAAAGCGGCAAGGGCTGCTGCCTGCCCCTGCCGCATGGGGAATCAGGCTTTGAGCTGGCGCAGGCCATCGGCCAGCAGCCACAGGGCGCGGTTCAGGCGAATGTCCGAATCAATGCCCTGCACGGGGCGGGTCTGCTGGCGGCGTCCGTTGGCGCTGCGCCCGGACAGTCCGCCCTTGGTCAAGTTCTCCTGCGTGCGGTTGAACACGCTCCACAGGTCGGGGCGGCGGTCGTCGAACCGGCGCGGCATCAGGATTTGCGACTCGGTGACGGGCGCGGGCCTATCGGGGTCGTCGTACTTGAGGGACAGCGCGGCGCGGGCGAACACTTCGGATTCGCCTTCGTCCAGCGTGATGCCGCGCATCAGGTCGCGGGATTCCTTCACGCGCTCGAAGCCGCTCAACACCTCGAAAGCGCCCTCGATGACGTGCCCGGCCACATCGCCTTTGTGGGGCACGCGCACATCGGCCACGGTGTCGCCGCACACAAGACCATTGCTGCAAACGAACCGGAACATGCCGGCCAGCATCTGATAGCTGCTCGTGCCGTCATGCGAGTTCAGCAGGACGATTTCATTGGCTTCCGCGCCGTTGATCTGGCTGGCGTGCCGCAGGCGCAGCATGTGTTTGGTGTGCTCGCGCTTGCCTTCGTCGCGCACGCGGGTTTGCGTCACCATGAAAGGCTGGAATCCTTCTTTCCGAAGCTCGGTCAGCACGGCGGCGGTGGGGATGTAGCTGTACCGCTCGGAACGGCTCTCATGCGGGGCATCCGCGAAGATGGACGGGGCCACCCTGCGAATCTGGTCATCGGACAGCGGGCAGTCGCTGCGCAGCGAGGGGGAACGAGAAGCGAAACGGGACGCGAGTTGCATGGTCTTTCTCCTGAACAAAAGGGCTGTTGAAGAAAATCGCACACCGGATTCCTAGATTCGGAGCCCAGCCTTCGTGGCTGTTCGGTGCGGCTGGCACGACGAACCCGGTTGGCCTCGTTGCCACCGTCTTTCCTGAGTTCATCGCCCGCGACGAAAGGGAGCGCGCGGACGGGGGCCGTCAAGGGAACAAGCGCAGGGTTGGTGCGGCCCGCAGCGAAGCGAGGACACGGCCCTGCGCGCCTTGACGGCACACGGCCGCGGGCTACAGTCGCGGACAAGGTGATGGAGTCAGGGAAGACGGCTGGACAGGCAACGGCCGCCTCGATGTGCCGACCGCACGGCAAGCGAAGCGCGCAGGCCCGGATCTGGAAATCCGGGCCGAAGGCGTTAGCCGAGCGGAGCGAGGGAACGATGGAAGCCCGCAGGGGCGAGACGCCGCAGGCGGCTCGATGCGAAGCACGACAGCGCGACCGGCCATCTCCCAGGTGGCCGGGGACGCCCTCGGTCAATCAGAAGATTTGCAACTCGCTCGGCACTGATGCGCGTGCGTGGCGTCCATACCTGCGGCGCGAACTGCGATGCTGGCAATCTGACCGCCCCGTCGCCGCCTGACTGAAGGCGGCGACGGGGCGGTTTGGCTCCTGGGGTTGGAGCCGGGCGCGGCTACCGCCGCGCCCGGATTTTTGACAGCCAGCCCCAAGGCCGGAACGGCCGGGCGCTGAACCGAGGAAGGCAAGGCCAGCCGCCACCGGCCTTGCAGTCATTTGCGTTTGCGGTGGTGGTCCACCATGCCCGCCAGGTAGGCCGCCTCTAGCGCAGCTTCGATGCTCCACACAGCGAGGTCGTGAAAGTCCAGCCTATCGCTCATGCGACTTTCAAGGGTTTCGATACGTAAATGCACGCGGGCAATCTCGGCAATCTCGCGCTTCGCTGCGGGGGAAAGTGTGGGCTTTGCCATGTCACTGCTCCTTGTCGAATTCGGCTTGCACCTGCCGGGCGAGCTTGCGCAGGCTCACTTTGCGCCGGGCGATGGCTTTCACTTCGTTATCGGGCAAGCTGGCGAGGATGGCCGTCGCGCGCCGCTCGATTTCCCGTGAGGCCAGCGCAGGCCAATGCTCGTACTCGGCGATGAAGGCGAGCGCATCGTGGTTGTGGCGCCCGTAGCCGGTGAGATAGGCTTTCAAGCCTTCAAAGGTGTTTGCTTCGCGGGTCATGCTGCGGCCCTCCCGGTGGTGTTGAGGTTCAGGCGGGCCGTGGCGGCGGCGTGGTACTTCGCATCCAGTTCAATGCCGAAGAATCGGCGGCCGGTCTGGCGTGCGGCAACGCATGTCGAACCCGAACCGGCGAAGGGGTCCATGACGATGCCACCCGACGGGCAGAACGTCTTGATTAACGCGGCCAGTGATTCGACCGGCTTTTGCGTTGGGTGCAGGCGGTTGCCACTGTATTGCCACGGCAGCACGTCGGGCAAAGGCTCGTCCGGTTGCGCGGGCTGCCCCTTCACCAGCAGATAGGCTTGCTCATGCTGGTAGCGCAGAAATCGCGCTTTGGACTGATACGGCTTGGCGAAGACGATATGCCCCGCGACGCGAAACCCCGCAGCACGCCACGCGCTGAAGAACCGATCAACGCGGCTCCAGCCGTAGAACGAAATGCAAAAGGCGTCGTCGCGCAGTACGCGGTGAATCTCCCGGAAGGCGGGCAGCAGCCAAGCATCGTCCTTGTCGTTGGCAATGCGGCGACCGCTGCGGTCCTGGTAGTCCACCAGATAGGGCGGGTCGGTGAGAACGAAATCCACGGCCCGGTCGGGCAGTGTCGGTAGAACGGTCAGGCAGTTCCCGAGAACAATGCGGCTCATGTCATGCTCCTAGATGAAAGGGTTTGCTGTTCACACCGCACACCGGATTCCTAGATTCGGAGCCCAGCCTTCCGGCTGTTCGGTGCGGTTGGCACGACGAACCCGGTTGGTCCTGTTGCCACCGTCTTTCCTGAGTTCATCGCCCGCGACGGAAAGGAGCGCGCGGACGGGGACCGTCAAGGAGATAAGCGCAGGGTTGGTGCGGCCCGCAGGCACCGCCGAGGACTCGGCCCTGTGCGCCTTGATGGCCCACGGGAGCGGGCTACAGTCGCGGACAAGGTGATGAAGTCAGGGGAGACGACTGGACATGGCAACGGCCGTCCCTGTGTGCCGACCGCACGCAAGCGAAGCGCGCAGGCCCGAAGCTGGAAGCCGGGCCGAAGGCGTCAGCCGAGCGGAGCGAGGGCACGATGGAAGCCCGCCAGGGGCGAGATTCGCGCAGCGAGGCTCGATGCGCAGCACGACAGCGCGACCGGCCATGTTTCTTGGCCGGAGACGCCCATGCAGTCGAGAAGACGCAGCGTGGATCTTCGATGGTGGACGAGCAGCCTTCGCGGCTTCGGTCTTGCCGCGCCGGCGCAGCCGGGGCGGCGGGCTTGCAGGGGCGTCAAGCGCAGCGCGGCGGGGATAGCCCGCAGGGCTTTCCCCTGGAGTGCAAGCGCCAGCGCGCAGCGCCCCGCCAGGGGCGCGAAGGTATCAAGCCGAATCGTCAGGGCGCAGGCTGGATTCCGCAACCGGCATCCAGGGCGAAGTCGAGTCCAGGTAGTAGCGCCTGCCGCGCGCATACAGCCCCGAAGGCCCGGCGGGTCGATAGAACCCGGTGACGCGGCGCCTGAACTGTGCGCCGAACTCGTTGGCGTAGATCACCGCGTCGCCGACCTTGAAGCGCAAGGGCTGGCCGTTCTCCGGCGCGAATGGCTTGAGCGCATCGTGCTCTGCCGTGACTTCGATGATCCAGTCGTGATGGCTGCTCATGGTGTTGATCTCCTCCGAGGATTGAGAAAGCGCAGAGAGCGCCTTGCGGCGCTCCAGGGCCGGGTCAGACAACGATCCGCCCGGCCAGCCGCGCATCGCGCGCATAGGCACTCAACCGCTTCTCGGCGCGGAAAGACAGGTCACGTTCGATCGGCAGGCCCAATCCGCCGCGCACAGTCGCCAGCTCGTTCAAGCTGACCCAGCCGATTTCCGGCATCCCCAGGCCCAAGTCGCACAAGCCATAGGCGTGGTCGTGATCGTCCGGGTCGATCGCGGTCAGCAGCCAGGTCGCGCCGGCATCCGGCGTGAACAGCTTGACCACGGGGGCCGGATCGAGGTCGGGGTTCTGGAGTGATTCGCGGCCGTTGGCCAGCAGCAGGAAGCGTTGTTCGTCGGTGATGAGTGCGCTCATGGCGATCTCCGGTTGCACGGGCGGAATTGCCCGGAACCGTCGCCAGCACGGCGCAGCGCAGCAGTCAGGGGTCAAGGACGGCCGCCAGGCCGCAAGCGTGCCCAGCACGCGCAGCCCTTGAGTGCGAGAACGGCGTGATACGGTGAAGGGACAGCAAGACCGCTCACACTCCACTGCATGCGCACCTGCTTTTGGCAAGCGGAGCGCGCAGGCCTGCAGGGCCGAAGGCGTCAGCCGAGTGGAGCGAGGGAACGATGGAAGCCCGAAGGGGCGAAACCCCGCAGGGGGTTCGATGCGCAGCACGACAGCGCGACCGGCCATCTCCCAGGTGGCCGGGGACGCCCAGGTTTCAGCGAGAAATGCTCAACAGAGCCACGCCGAACCGACGCCCAAGGGGCTCGGATCAGTGATTACAGATGCCGTCTGATCGAGCCAGCAGCGCCACCTTGAGTCCCTTTTCCTACAACCATTACCCGGGAGCACGGAGAGCACAGCGAGCACAGGGAGCAACGAGAGGACACGGAGCACCGAGAAATCAAAACAAAGCATTGATTTGAAAGAGATTTTCTGAAAATTCCGTGCGGAATCATGCAATCTGATCGCATCAAATAGGGCTATACAACTTATTTGACTGCTACTTGATGCCAAGAAACTCAAGCCAATCTGCGTGATGTACAGCGTATTCAATAATTGAAGTTGCGTGGATTCGAGCGTCCAATCGGTCTATCGAAATTACTCTAAGGACTGACATGGCAACGCAGAAGCAATCGCGGAACCGGCGGCTCAACATGGCCGAGCGCGCCAAGCAGCAGATGGACATCCAGTTCCCCGGCCACCCGGACGCACTGCTCTGGCATCGCAAGCTGAACGATGGCTACTCAACGATCCCCCGCACACTACCGTTGGCGATGCAGGCCATCGACGCTCGATCCAAGGGTCAGCCTGCGGGGCACACGCTGTTGTGCCTGTGGATTCGCGCGCCTGACCACCCTTTTCTCACAATTGAGGCCCCGGCCACCTTTGCCGCTGAAACGGGCTTCGATGGTGAGCGTGCGGTCGATACCTGGCGCCGTCGTATGCGCACGCTGCGCGATCTCGGGTTCATCGAGGCGAAGAAGGGGCCTACCGGTGACTTCCACTACGTATTGCTGCTCAACCCCAACGTAGGCATCGAAAAGCTATGGCGTGCGGACAAAGTACAGACGGTTCTCTATGGACGCTTCCGGGATCGCTTGATCGACATCGGCGCGCAGAGCGACATCACAGACTATGACGACTACCTGGAGGGTCGCAAGAAGGCCGAAGCGAAGGTCGCGACGAAAGCTCCGAAGGCTGCCAAGCGCCCTGCCGCTTCTGCGGACGCATCGACTAAGACGGCCAGTGCCTCCGCAACGCCCAAGCCAAAGACTCGTTCAAGGGTGAAGGAGGAACGATGATGCCCCGGATCAAAGACCCTCCAGAAGAAAACAGCCTGCTCGGCCGATGGGCTCGATGGGCGGCTGCACCGTACTGCGAATTCAAGGACGACCGCGCCCGATTGCTTGCCTTGGTTGCGCGAGATGTACGCAAGGTGGCCATCGTGATCGTGCTCGCAATCACGGGTGAGGCGGTGCCGTGGCATGGATGGGCAGCCCTTTTTCTAGGATGAGTCCGACGCGTCGCCCAATGCTGCTGGCCAGTTGATCCGGCACAGCCTTGTCGGCAGTATTCAGGAGAGCCAAGCCTGCGCGGCGGAGATAGCCCGCCGGGCTTTCCCTTGGAGGACGCGCGTGCGTACTTCGGACATTCGTGAACAGGCAGTCCACTTCTACGTGACCATCTGTAAATCTGTCATGTGTAAGGGGGGAAGGCGTGATCCGACCGATCCGAACCGGAAACCGATCCTCCCAGCCTCTCATTTCATCGCAATCCAGAGATGGCGAATATCGATATGTGAGAGTCCCCTGGCCCTGGTGTGTTGCGAGCGATACATGGTGAGGCCGGCTTTTGCGGCAGCAGACTCATTGCGGATCAGGTCCTGCAACGACCAGCCTGCGTGCTCCGAGCCATCCAATTCAGTGATCCACGCATTCAAGCGGTCGAACCAGATCTGCGGTGTCTCAGCTTGGACGTAGGCAATGATGGCAGCACGGGAGTGCGCCGCCCCGTGATCCCCGGCCTTGAAACGCTGGATGCCACCCGTTGTCGCCTTGCGGTTTATCACGTACTCGCGCTCATCCCGATTCTTGTCCTTCGGAGTTGGCAACCGCTTGCACTCAATAGGAAGCAAGGTATCGAACTGGGTACAGCGTCGACCATCGATCCATATCGTCGGCCCGCATGGCGACGCGATCAAATCAATCTTGCGGCCCGTCTTCTTTTCATCGGGCTCCTCAATGCGGAACTGCAGCATGTCCCAGCCAGCAGAGTGACGGGCTACCGTGTTGAGATGGCCACACAGCTGGGATGTGAGCGCCGTCTCTGCCGTCTTTTCCGGTCGATCGGGATGATCCCGCCAGCACGGCAGTTCACCGGCGATGAAATCGATCAGTTCATCCAGCGATGCCGCAGACAGATGAACATCTTTCCCGAGAGAGCCAATCTGGACGTGGCGATCTGAAGAGTCTGCGAGCATAGGCGGGCGGTTAGAACCCTTGCACCCGAAGGTCGGCCAGCATCTCGTCCGCATCCCTCAGTGCCACGGAACGCATCCAGAAGCGCAGGCGGTCAGGCTTGAGCAGGAAGACAAAGTTTCCGTCGTAGATGCGCGCTATCCGCGTGATTTGCAGCGATTGCCCTTGGCGCTCCTGCAGCAACGACGCCAACCTGTCCTTCAACGCATCCGCACCTTGCCATTCCACCTTGCCAGTACCAAAAACAAACGGCTGGCAAATAACCCCTGGCCACGTTTGCGGCGCGAGCGCCTTTATCGACTTCTTCTTGTAAATGGCGTTGATCTGGCGCACGAACACATCGTTGAAGGCCGACATACTGGACAGCCCACTGTTCTTCATCACCTCAGAGTCTTCACCCAGTCGAATGAAGTCGCGGTAGTGGTCCACGATGTCGTCCACCAGAATCGATTCGTTGGGACTCAGGTCGAGCGTGCCTTCTGCGGGATACAGGATGGAGAACACATCGTCCGCCTGCAGCGCGGTAGCCTTCTGCACAAACAAGCGCGGACTCACCAATGCAAGGTGCGCTTGCAATGCACGCCGCGATGTCGACATCCATTTATCGAGCTTGCGCAGGGCTGCAATGTCCTTCTGCTCCGCACAGAACCCTACGATCTGCTGACCATAGGTAAGGTACGAATCCGTCCACAAGCAATGTGGAAGATCCATCTGCTCTCGAACAAGGAGCATGGGCGGGGTGTAGCGGCCACTGGTATAGGCGGTCTTGAAGAGAGTGCCTTTGGCAGTCGTAATGCGCTGGCGGTCCAACCCATCCACAGTCAAGGCGTCCGATGGAACATATTTCTTCCCAGAAATGTGCTTCGCCGGCTCACGCTTCCCACTCAGGCCTTCGATGAATCCTTCACCGTGGTCCCAATTCTTCTTCTTCGCGTATTCGCCCAGCGTCCGATAGTTTTTCAGGCGATCGACAAAGCCCAGCGTGCGGCCGCCTCCAAACAGGTTGGCTCGCCACACAGCATCGTTTTCCAGCGCGAGTGCTCTCGGCAGCCAATGCAGATCGTAATAGTCGATGTCGAATCCCTGCTCGGCATCCGAGCGCCCGCTGCGTCGGAACGTTGCGTGCAGGATCTGCCTGTCTTCTGGCGCCGTCCTGGCTTCGGCAACGATGACAACGACCTTCGTATCGGCCTTTCCCCTTTGGAACAGCCCACGTACTGAAATGAAGTCCAGAATCTCACGCACATCCCACTTGCCGATAAAGCTCCGGCGCAAGGCAATCGACTGCTGGTTATAGAGGAAGTTGTATTGCTGCAGCATGCTCAGCACACCGCCCTCGGCAATCATCTCCATCGCTTCGTGCAGGAACAGGTAGGCAAGCTGCTTGTCGGGGAGGGTGCCATGCATGGCGTTGTATCGCTCGTAGCTTCGCACAGCGCCAGGCGTCGTCAGTTTCGACGCAAACGGCGGATTGCCTACAACGACCCCTATCGGCGCCGTGATGAGGCCCTGTTCCTTCGCTTCGAAGAAACACGACCAGTGCAACGTCTCACCAGCCAGTGGTGGGAATAACTTGATGGTTGCTCGTATGGTCTCCGGTTCCAGCGCGTCACAAAGAGCCAGGCACAAGCTGAAGGCGGCCAGTTCGATCGCACCCTCTTCGCGATCAATGCCATGCACATACTGAAGCAATTCCTTGAGGACAGCGACATCAGGCTTCTGCCATTGGTTGCGGCTGCGCCAGTGAAGCACCAACCGCTTGTAGGCCTCGACAAGGAACACACCTGAACCACACGATGGGTCCAGGATGATCTCTCCGCGTTCTTGCAGCCGGTCAAGCCGCTCCCAGTTCAGCGACTCCTCCAACATCAAGCGAACCAGGAATGGTGGCGTATAGACAGAACTATCGGCGTCCTTGACGAACAGCTGATAGATGTGACTGATCAGTTCAACGGGAAGGTCCTTGAACGAATAGAGCTGCCACAACGTCAACTGACCACCAACCTCTTCGCGCCCTTCGATGAGTCGGGAAAAGCGGATCAGTTGCTGGCTGCCCCTCAAACGCTCGCGGTCAGCGTCACTGAAGGAGAATACGTGGCCGTTGAAACGCCTCTCCAGATCCTCAAGAAGCGCCACGAGTGCTGGACCGTTGGCCAGCACCTGAAAAAACTTTTCTGCGCCCGGCAGGAAACGTGCCAGATAGCCATCCTTGAAGACTTCACGTTGCTCCAAGTATGCGATCAGCAAGGACAGGATCAGCAGCTTGCGACGCAAATGTCTTGGCAGGATGCCTTCGGTATTCAAGTCGTCGCTGATCTCCTTGACCGCTGTGATGAGACCCTTGTGCGCGGACTTGTTGGATGACAGCAATACCTTGCAGGCCGCCGTGTCATCCCATAGCGTGCCGTTGCGCAATTGCTCCGCATTCCACCATGGGTCGCTGGCAACTGTGGACGCCAATGCCAAAGTGCGGACTGGATTGCAGACCAGCTCTCCGGATGAAGACACGAAGTCAGGACCGTGAGCACACCTGAAGAGTTGCAGTTGACCAGGCAGCTTTCGGTAGATCAGGGGTACGCCGCCCCAACTCCAGAGCTTCTTGTGGATCTCCGCAAACTCATGATCTCGCTCAGGACCGTCTGCGACAAACACGAAGGCCTGCGGCACCGGGCGTTTGCTATTGCGGCCTGCCTCGAAGAACACCGCCTGCGCGCCGTACTCGCGCGCCTTCTCCATCAGAACAACCTCTTCCGGCGGGCGACCATCACGCCGGTAAGTTTTGACGTGGACAAGCCCCTCCACAACGACGCCCCGCACGGCATCGCCTAATTGGTTCCACCAGGGCTGCTGGCCGCGCGTCAACATGCGACCATCATCCATACCCTCATGACTGCTGCAGAGATCATGCGGCCACCGTGATGCCAGCGGCATGCGCACGCCGCGCCGGTCGGACAACGATCTGCACTTGCTGGTCGAGCGACACCAGTGCCTGCATCAGCCGTTCAAGCGAAATGTTTTGCAGCTTGTAGCGCCGCACCTGGGACACCTTGGGCTGCGTCATGCCGGTGATGTGCGCAACTTCGGTTTGACTGAGGCTGCGCTTGTCAATCAGCTCATTGAGCTTGACTGCCAAGACGGCCTTTGCCGACAGTTCTTCCGCGTCGTCCAAACCGAGGTCGGCCAGCACGTTGTCGGTGCCTTGAGAATGGTCTTTGCGCGTCATCACGATCTCCCGCTCGCGCCGTAACGCGCAAGCACAGCCTTCCACCGCTTCTCAATCAACTCCACGTCCGGCTGCGGTGTGGCAATGCCGGACTTGGACTTCTTCTGAAACGCATGCAGTACATGCACCGCATCGCCAATGCGAACGGTGTAGACAGCCCGAAAGGTGTCGCCACGATGGTCTTCCACCAGTTCGTAAACGCCCGAACCTAACCCCTTCCAGGGTTTGGCCGAATCAGGCATCTGACCCAACTGCACGACGAACAGCGCGACGCCCATGTCCTTCTGGACAGGAATGGGAAACTCCTTGAAATCCTTCTTCGAGGAACCTTCCCAGTACAAGAGCTTGCGTTTCTCAAGCATAAATTATATACGTTCAGATATATAACGCAAGGATCTCTCATGCGACCGCCCCCACAACCTCTTGTGCGGCAGCGTTACAGTCCTCCGGACGCACTCGCTCCAGCATGGCAAGTGCCTCCAGCAACTGCTCCCGCGTCGGCGGCGCATAGGAAAGCGTCATTGAGTTGTTGGTCAATTCGCAGGAGACGGATTTCCCAGACACTGCCTGGGATTTGTGGCGCTCCTGGCCGGTATGGCTCATGCGGTTGACGCGGTGGCTTGTGCTGAAGCATCGCGTCGGACTCCCGTGATCACCTGCCGCCGGTTCGCCACCAGTTCGGCCGCCTCGCGCACCGGCTTGTCCTCGGTGTGGACGTAGCGCATGAACATCGCCACGGTCTTGTGCGCCGTCAGCGCCATGCCGACCTTGACGGGGATGCCCGAGTTGGCAATGTCGGTCGCCGAGCGGTGGCGGATACCGTGCGTGCCCACATGGGACACGTCGGCGCGCTTGAGGATGCGCGTCCAGCCGCCGTAATACTCGCCCGTGGTCATGTGCTGCCCCGGATGGTTCGGTGACGGGAACACATACGGGCATCCGTCTTGGCGGGGCGCAGTGGACAGCAGCCGATAGGCTTCCTCGCTCAAGGGCTTGGACATGCCGCCGGTCTTGCTGTCGGGCCAGACCACACGCCTGTTCTCCAGATCGACCCAATCCCATTGGAGCGTGACAATCTCGGAGCGGCGGCCTGCGAACTCAAATTGCAGCCGGATGGCCAGCGGCAGAACCGCATGATCCAGGCCCAGCCCATCGGTTTCCAGATAGTCGAGATACCGGAACAGCTTGCCCATTTCCTCGTCGCTAATGAGGTGGGTGGCCTTGCCGTTGGGGTACATCGGGACATGGCGGCACGGATTGGTGCCGTCAGGCCGGTAGCCCCACACTTCGGCCAAGTTGAACATTTTGCGCATCACGCTGAACGTGCGGTTCGCATCGGCCGGCTTGTGGGCCATCTTCTTCATCATCGTCGCCACGTCCGGGCGCTTCACGTCCTGCACCTTCATGCGGCCCAGCATCGGGATGATGTTGTTGTCGATGCACTTCTGGTAGCCGACCTGCGTGCTGGGCTTGTTGCGCTGCCTGGAGTGATCCTCCATGAACTTCTTGCACAACTCCGCGACCGTAGGGGCCGATCGGGCCGCTGCCTTGTCTGCGGCCGGGTCGCCGCCGCGGCGCACCTGGGCCAGCCATTCCTGCGCCAGCGAGCGGGCTTGTTCGACGGTCAATTCCCCGTATAGGCCCAAGGCAGGCTTTCGGCGCTCCCCGGCGTTCGTCCGGTACTGAAGCATGAACACCTTGCGGCCCGCTGGTGTAATCTTGCACAAGAAGCCCGGCACCAGGGTATCCCTGAGTTCGACGGCCTGCGCCTGGGGTTGCGCCGCATCAACTGCGGACTTTGTGAGCTTGATCTTTGCCATGATGACTCCTTGAAAGACCCGTTTTGCAGGGGCCACGTGGGAGCCACGAGGACACAAGCCGGGTCAGGTTTCAGAAAGCACCGGCATATGATGAACGCGCCTAAGTTATTGATAAACCTGCTGTATCAGGCTTCGGCGTAGTCCAGCGAAGTTCGGTGCGGACATCATGTTGAAATGAAAAAAGCCGATCAAGGATCGGCTTTTTTGTGATCTGTCTGTGGCGCGCTTACTTGGCGGAATTCACCAGGTATTCGACAGCGGCCTTGAACTCCGCATCCGAGGCGCTGGAGCCGCCCTTTGGAGGCATGGCGCCCTTGCCGGTGGTGGCGATCTTCAGCACCTCGTCAAAGCCGGCGGCAAGGCGGGGCGCCCAGGCGGCCTTGTCGCCGAACTTCGGCGCGCCTGCAACCCCTGCGCCATGGCAGGCCACGCAGGTGGATTCATAGAGCTTCTTGCCGGCTGCGACGTCGGTTTCTGCGGCTGGTGCGGCGGCGGCTGCCGGAGCTGCTGCGGGGGCGGCCGCTGCAGGAGCGGGCGCAGCGGCGGCGGCGTCGGCGCCGCCCGGTGCCGCAGGTTCAACGAACTTGGCGCCCGCGGCATTCGCCATGTAGGCCACGCCGCGCGCGATCTCGGTGTCGTTGAAGTCGCCGCCGCCTTGCGGTGCCATGGCCCCCTTGCCCTTGAGTGCGGACTGCACCAGAGCCTCGAAGCCGGTCTTGATGCGCGGACCCCAGGCGGCCGCATCGCCCAGCTTGGGAGCGCCGGCGGCGCCCGTGGCATGGCATGCGGCGCACTGGCCGTTGTACACCGCTTCGCCCGCACGCAGCGGACGGTTGGCGTCGCGCACCTCCACGTTGCCGACCTTTTGAATGCGCTGCGCAATCGCCATCTCGAGGTTGCCCACGCCGGCGTTGGGTTTGCTGCCCGAGGTCACAAACACCACCAGGCCGATGATGATGAAGATCGGCAACACGAAGGCCAGGATGGTGGAGGTCAGGAACTGCTTCGGGTTTTTGATGGCGCCGGTATGCGCTTCGTCATGGGTGTCGCTCATGGAATCCTCGGGTGATGTTTTTGTGCTGGCGGCGGAAGGAAAATCAGGCGCCGATTATAGGAGTCCACCTTGCGCCACGCCCGCCTGCGGGAAACGGGTCGGCACCCCATCAGGAGCGGGTTGCGGCGGTGGCTTCCGTCCAGCCGCCGCCCAGCACCTTGTACAGCGTGACCTGGTTTTGCAGCTGCTGCAACCTTGTCAGCACCAGCGCCTGTTCGGTGGCGAACAGTGAGCGCTGCGCGTCCAGCAGATCCAGGTAGCTGGCGACACCGTTGCGGTAGCGCAGGTCGGACAGCTGCAGGCGCTTGCTGTCGGCCTGTACCTGGGCGCGCTGGGCCTCGCTTTGCTGCTGCAGCGTGGCCTGGCCAGCGAGCGCATCCGACACCTCGCGGAAGGCCACCTGTATCGATTTTTCGTACTGGGCAACGGCGATCTGGCGCCCGGCCTGCGCGGCCTCCAGCCCGGCCTGGTTGCGGCCGGCATCGAAGATCGGCAGAGCCAGTTGCGGCGCCAGCGAGAAGGCCCAGGAGCCGCTCTTGAACAGGCCGGAGAGCTCGCTGCTCACGCTGCCCACCTGCGCGGTGAGGGCGATGCGCGGAAAGAAGGCCGCGCGTGCCGCGCCGATGTTGGCATTGGCGCCTATCAGCATTTGCTCGGCCTGGCGGATGTCGGGGCGGCGCTCCAGCAGATCCGAAGGCAGGCCCGGGGGCAGCGGTTGCATCGGGGCGGCATCGGCCAGACGTGACGAGGGCAGGCTGGCTCGGACCGCGTCGGGCAGGCTCTGGCCCAGCAGCAGGGCCAGGGCGTTTTCGTCCAGTTGGCGCTGGCGCAGTTGCTGCGCGTAGGTGGCACGGGCCGCCTGGGCCAGGCTCTCGGCCTGGTGGCTGTCCAGTTCGGAGCTCACGCCATGCTCCAGGCGCAGGCGTGTCAGCTTGACGGACTCTTCGCGCGTCTGCAGCGTGCGGCGCGAAATATCCAGCAACTCCTCGTCAGCCATGAGTGTCAGCCAGCCCGAGGCCACGGCCGCGACCAGGCTGATCTGTGCTGATTTGCGCGCCTCGGCTGTGGCCAGGTACTGGGCCAGGGCCTGCTCCTTGAGGGCAGCAATGCGCCCGAAGAAATCCATCTCCCAGGCCGAGATGCCCACTCCCGCCTGATACAGATTGCTGTAGCCGTCGCCCGAGGTCTTGGGTTGGCGCGTGCCGCTGGCGATCGCATTCACCGTCGGGTATTGGTTGGCACGCTGGATCTGGAACTGCGCGCGCGCCTGCTCCACGTTCAGCATGGCCACGCGCAGGTCGCGGTTGTTCTCCAGGGCGATGCCCAGCAGGGTTTGCAGGCGCGGGTCGGTGAAGTATTCCTTCCAGTCGATGTCGGCCGCCGCCTTGGCTGTGGTGGGCATCTCACTGCCGGGCTGGGCATAGGCCTCGGGCACTGGCGCTGCTGGCCGCTCATGGCTGGGGATGAAGCTGCAGCCTGCCAGCAATGCGATGGCTGCCAGCGGTGCCAGGGCGCGCGCGGCGCGCGCGCGGTGTGGTTGGTTCATGTGCATGGTGTAGTCACTCCGGCGGGCGGAATCAGGTTGCGCTGTCGCTGCTGTGCTGCTGCGCCTGCTTGCGGTCATGGTCGTGCTGGCGCTGGCTGCCCTTGAAGAAGCCGCGCACCACCACGAAGAACAGCGGCACGAAGATCACCGCGAGCACGGTGCCGGTGATCATCCCACCGATGACCCCGGTGCCGATGGCGCGTTGGCTGGCTGAACTGGCCCCGGTAGCCAGGAACAGCGGCAACACGCCCAGCGTGAAGGCCAGCGACGTCATGATGATGGGACGAAAACGCAGATGGGCTGCCTGCAGCGCCGCTTCGATGACATTCTTGCCCGATGCCTGCAAGTCCTTGGCGAACTCGATGATCAGGATGGCATTCTTTGCCGACAGGCCGATGATGGTCACCAGACCGATCTGGAAGTACACGTCATTGGCCATGCCGCGCAGCAGCGTGGCCAACACCACGCCCAGCACCCCCAGGGGCACGACCAGCATCACCGAGAACGGAATCGACCAACTCTCGTACAGCGCTGCCAGGCACAGGAATACTGCCAGCAGCGAGAAGGCATAGAGCGTCATCGCCTGGCCACCGGCGAGCTTTTCCTCGCGTGACTGGCCAGTCCATTCAAAGCCAAAGCCTTCGGGCAAGCGAGCCGCCAGGCGCTCCATTTCCTGCATCGCATCGCCAGTGGTAAAGCCGGGTGCGGCACCGCCGGCAATCTTCATCGCCGGATAGCCGTTGTAGCGCAACGACTGTACCGCGCCGGTGATCCAGCGTGTGCTGGCGAATGTGTTCAGCGGAACGACCTGCCCCTTGTTGTTGAGCACTGGCAGGTCCAGCACGGACTCCGGCTGCATGCGTGAGCGCGCATCGGCCTGCACCATCACGCGCTGCAGGCGGCCCTGGTTGGGGAAGTCGTTGACATAGGATGAGCCCAGTGCCGTGCCCAGCGCACTGCTGATGCTGTCGAACGAAACGCCGAGCGCGCTGGCCTTGTCGCGGTCGATATCAATCTGCATCTGCGGCGCATCCTCCATGCCGTCGGGGCGCACGCCGGCCAGTACCTTGCTTTGTGCCGCCATGCCCAGCAGCTGGTTGCGCGCGGCCAGCAGGGCGTCATGGCCCTTGGAGCCGCGATCCTGCAGGCGGAAAGTGAAACCCGTGGCATTGCCCAGCTCGGCAATCGGTGGCGGGCTGATGGCGAAGATGAAGGCGTCACGCAGGCCGTACAACGCACCGGTGGCGCGGCCCGCCACGGCCTCGGCGGAATGCCCTGCGCCGGGGCGTTCGCTCCAGTTCTTCAGCGTGACAAAGGCAATGCCGGTGTTCTGCCCCTGGCCGGAGAAGGAAAAACCCGCCACTGAAACGATGTCACTCACCTCGGGCTGGCCCAGCATGAATTCCTCCACTTTGTTCAGCACGGTGCGGGTGCGTTCCTGTGTGGCGCCGGCGGGCAGCTGCACGTTGGCGATCAGAAAGCCCTGGTCCTCGTTGGGCAGGAAGGAGGTTGGCAGACGCAAATAGACCACGCTGACCGCGCCGATCAAGGCGGCATAGATGAGCATCATGCGGCCGCTGCGCCGTGCCAGGCGCGCCAGCGTTGACTCATAGCGGTGCGTGGTGTTTTTGAACCCACGGTTGAACCAGCCAAAAAAGCCTTTCTTCTCGTGGTGATCGTGGGGTATGGGCTTGAGCAGTGTGGCGCACAGCGCGGGTGTGAGCGACAGTGCCATGAAGGCCGAGAACGCAATCGACGTACCCATGGTCACCGCAAACTGGCGGTAGATGTTGCCTGTGGAGCCGGAAAAGAATGCCAGCGGCACGAACACCGAAACCAGCACCACGGTCACGCCGATGATGGCGCCAGAGATCTGGCCCATGGCCTTCCGCGTGGCCTGCAGGGGCGGCAGGCCTTCCTCGCTCATGATGCGCTCGACGTTTTCCACGACCACAATGGCGTCGTCCACGACGATGCCGATCACCAGCACCATGCCGAACATGGTCAACACATTGATGGAAAAGCCCAGTGCCAGCAGCGTGGCGAATGTGCCCAGCAGCGCTACCGGCACCACGATGGTCGGAATGACGGTGTAGCGAAAGTTCTGCAGAAACAGAAACATCACCACGAACACCAGTGCCACGGCTTCCAGCAACGTGTGCACCACCTTCTCGATGGAGACCGAGATGAAGGTCGAGGTGTCAAAAGGAATGGAGTACTTCACCCCTTGCGGAAAAAACTGCTGCAGCTGCGTCAGCTTGGTTCTGACGGCCCGGGCCGTGGCCAGTGCGTTGGCGGAAGGGGTCAGCTGCACGCCCATGCCCACTGCGGGTGCGCCATTGAGCTGGGCGCTGGTGCTGTAGGACTGCGCTCCGAGCTCGATGCGGGCCACATCCTTGAGGCGCACGTTGGAGCCATCGGTGTTGGCGCGCAGCACGATGTTGCCAAACTGCTCGGCCGTGCTCATCTGACCCGTCACCACAATGGTGGCAGTGGTCGTTTGGCCGCTGATGCTGGGCAGGTCGCCCAGGTTGCCGGCAGAAACCTGTAGGTTTTGCGTGCGGATGGCGGCATTGACCTGGTCGAGCGACAGGTTGTAGCCCTTGAGCTTGGCCGGGTCCACCCACACGCGCATGGCACGCTCGGCGCCAAACTGCGTCACCGTACCCACGCCCGGCAGGCGTTGGAGCTCCGGGACGATGTTGCGTGCGGCGTAGTCGTTGAGCTCGTCGATGCTGACGTTGGGATTCTCGGACGTCAGGATGGAAAACAGCAGAAAGTTGGAACGTGACTTTTCAACGCGCACGCCTTGCTGTGTCACTGCTGCCGGCAGGCGCGGCGTCGCGCGCGACAGGCGGTTCTGCACGTCCACCTGGGCCAAATCGGCGTTGGTGCCGGGCTCAAAGCTCAGCGTCAGCGAGCCCGTGCCATTGGCCTGGCTGGTGGTTTCGATGTAAGCCAGACCCGTGGCCCCGTTCATTTCGCGCTCGATGACCGAGAGCACCGAGTCCTCCAGCGTCTGGGCCGTGGCCCCGGGATAGGCCACGGACACCAGGATGGTTGGTGGCGCCACCGGCGGGTACTGCGCGATGGGTAGCTTGGTGATGGACACCGCGCCCGCCACCATGATGAAGATAGCGATCACCCACGCAAAGATGGGCCGTTCAATGAAAAATTTGGCCATGTGCCGTGCTCCCGGGCTTAGGGCTTGGCCGCCGGTGCAGTGCCCGGGCTGGTTTGCGGGGGCGTGCCTGCCGGTGCCCAGGGCACGGGCTTGACCATGATGGGTTCACCCGGTTTGGCGCGGGGCAACTTCTGGAAGCCGTCCACCATGACCTGCTCGCCAGCCTTCAGACCGTCGAGCACGATCCAGTTCGACCCCTGGCTGGGGCCGAGCTTGACCGGGCGCTGCGTGACCTGGTTATCTGCACCAACGACCATCACCGTGTCTGCCTTGGTCGAACGTGTCACTGCCTGCTGTGGCAATGCGATGCCGTTGTCCACCTGTGCCTGCTCCAGACGCACGCGTACGTACAGGCCTGGCAGCAGTTCGCGCTGCGGGTTGGGTACCTCAGCACGCAATGTCACCTGGCCGCTGGTGATGTCCACCGTCAGGTCGGTGAACAGCAGCTTGCCGGCTTGCGGGTAGACACTGCCATCTTCCAGTAGCACGCGCACTTGGGCTGCGGCACTGCCTGCCTGCTTGTATTTGCCGCTTGCCACCTGGGCACGTAGTCTGAGCGCGTCCGCGGCCGATTGTGTGAAGTTGATGTACAGCGGGTCGATCTGCTGGATCACGGCCAGTTCGGTCGGCGTCCCCTGGCCTACCAAGGCCCCTTCCGTCACCAGGGCACGGCCAATGCGGCCGGAAATGGGTGCGGTGACCGTCGCGTAACCCAGGTTGATGCGGGCCGTGGTAACGGCCGCCTTGGCCGCCGCTACATTCGCCTCCGCGGTTTTTTGTGCGGCAACGGCGTTGTCATATTCCTGCTTGCTGATGGCATTCACGGCCACCAGCGGGCGGTAGCGCTCGGCCAGTGCTCGGCTTTGTGCCAGGCTGGCCTGGGCCTGGGCAACGCTGGCCTCGGCCTGTGCCAGGCTGGCCTGGTAGGGGGCGCTATCAATCAGGAACAGCTTCTGGCCAGCCTTCACATCGCTGCCTTCGTTGAAAACCCGCTTCTGCAGGATGCCCGCCGCCCGTGCACGTACCTGTGCCACGCGCGATGCTTCCAATCTGCCGGGCAGTTCGGTGATCAACCCAATTTCACCCGGCTGCACCGTGAGAACGCCAACCTCAGGGGCCGGCGGCTTGCCACCTCCGCCGCCGGGCTGCGCCTCGGGCTTGCCGCATGCAGTCAATAGCAGTACGGCAGTCAGGGCCAGCGACCAGGCCGCCGTGGGGTGGGGTTGCAGGCTTGTGCGATGGGGCTGGCGGCGTTGTGGCAGAGGTGACATGAAGATCCTTTGGCTGGCTGATGGCAGGTGCGCAGGGTGGAGCGCAGGGCGATATGGCCGTCCAGTCATTTTACGAAATCGGAAATTATACATACATTTGTGAATGTATAATTACACAAAACTGCTTAAAAAAGGAGATGTAAGCATGGCGCGTCGCACCAAAGTAGACGCAGATGCGACCCGGCAGGCGTTGCTGGATGCTGCCGAGCGCGTGTTCTACGAGCGCGGTGTGGCCCGTGCTTCGCTCGCAGAGATCGCGCAGGCGGCGGGAGCGACGCGGGGAGCGATCTATTGGCACTTCAAGGACAAGGTGGACTTGTTCAACGCGATGATGGATCGTGTCACCCTGCCGCTGGAAGTGGCGTGCGGTATCGATGCGCCGGTCAGCACCGAAGATCCTCTGGGGCGTGTGCGGGGCATGGTGCAGCAGTTGCTGGAAGTCATGGTCAACGATCCGCATACGCGCAGAGTGCTGGAGATCGCGATGTATCGGGTCGAGTATGTCAGTGAGCTCAGTGGCGTGCGCGAGCGCCACCTTGCCGCGTTGCAGCGCTTTCATGCCCAGCTCGCACGCGACCTGGAGCAGGCTGCGCGGCAGACTCCCCTGGTGTTGCCAATGACAGCGGCGGACGCGGCGCTGGGCCTGCAGGCGCTTTTCGATGGGCTGCTTCAGGCGTGGATTCTGGGGCGGGCGGGGTTTGATCTGTGTGCGGTAGGTGGCGACGCGGTGGACGCCTATTTGCGTGGGCTCGGGTTTGCTGTCTAGCTGCGTGCGATAATCCGCCCTTTGCAGAGTGCATGAGCCATGCACCATGCGGCTGTAGCTCAGTGGATAGAGTATTGGCCTCCGAAGCCAAGGGTCGTGGGTTCGATCCCCGCCAGCCGCGCCAGTTTGTACCGATGGTGCGCGATCAGATAGTGAGTTTTGGCTCCGCGCGCAAAAAAGCTGATATACTTGCGAATTCCTCGGAGGGGTGCCCGAGTGGCTAAAGGGGGCAGACTGTAAATCTGTTGGCTTACGCCTACACTGGTTCGAATCCAGTCCCCTCCACCAAATTGTGAGTTGAAGGCGTTGGACCGCGATTGCGCAAACCTCGGTCTTGCGGGAGTAGTTCAATGGTAGAACCCTAGCCTTCCAAGCTAATGACGCGGGTTCGATTCCCGTCTCCCGCTCCATGATTTGGTTTGGTTTTTAGGCTTAGGCCTTGTGATTGCCCTTGTGGCTCAGTGGTAGAGCACTCCCTTGGTAAGGGAGAGGTCGCGGGTCCGATTCCCGCCAAGGGCACCAAAATTCAAAGATGCGCCCCGTTTGGGGTGTGTCTGTATTTATCGTGCTGGTATAGCTTTTTCGGAGTCGAAAAGATGGCAAAAGGTAAATTCGAACGCACCAAGCCCCACGTGAACGTGGGCACGATCGGTCACGTGGACCATGGCAAGACGACGCTGACGGCGGCGATTGCCACGGTGCTGTCCAAGAAGTTTGGCGGCG
>Ga0209369_1000303_pt1 | contig 89715 bp, 60 predicted proteins | sample EBPBio142010_DNA_FD_185865 | JGI IMG/M metagenome (GOLD analysis project Ga0209369, IMG submission 185865) | Wastewater treatment Type I Accumulibacter community from EBPR Bioreactor in Madison, WI, USA - Reactor 1_10/4/2010_ DNA (SPAdes)... | ecosystem: Engineered > Bioreactor > EBPR >...
ACCAGCCGTCCGAGACGATGTGATGCAGCACCAGCGCCGCGAGGTGATCCTCCGGCCCCAGCCGGATCACCCGCGCCCGCAGCAGCGGACCGCGCGCCAGATCGAAAGGCTCGGCCGCCAGAACGGCCAGCCGCGCCCCGGCAGCGGCCATCGGATCGACCTCATCCGACAGATCCTCCAGCGGCAGATCGACCGGACCGGGCGGCAGGATAACCTGCACCGGCAGCGCCTGATCGGTGGCAAAGACCGTGCGCAGCGCCTCGTGCCGCGCCACCAGCCCGGTCAGCGCCTGCGCCAGCGCGTCCGGCTCCAGCCGCCCGGTCAGCCGCAGCGCGACCGGCTGGTTATAGGCCGTGTCGCCCGGCGACAGCTGGTCGAGGAACCACAGCCGCTGCTGCGCGAAGGACAGCGGAACCGGCCCCGGCCCGCGCGGAACCGGATCGGGCAGCACCGGCGCGCCGCCGTCCGGCAAGCTGCCCCCGTCCTGCACCGCATCCTTGCCCGCGATGGCCGCCGCCACCACCGGCGCCAGCCCCTCCAGCGTCGGATGCTCGAACAGCGCCCGCAGCGACAGCTCGATCCCCCAGCGCCGCCGCACCCGCGCGATCAGCTGCGTCGCCAGAAGCGAATGCCCGCCAAGCGCAAAGAACGTCTCTCCCGCCCCGATCCGGTCCGCCGAAAGCCCCAGAACCTCCGCCCAAAGCCCCGCCAGCTCCGCCTCGACCCCGGCCCGGACCACAACCGCCCCCCCCTGAACCACCGGCAAAGGCAAGGCCCGACGATCCACCTTCCCGTTCAGACTCAACGGAAATCCAGACAACACCATGATCGACGACGGCAACATGTAGGACGGAAGGCTCTGCCCCAGCGCCCGGCGCAGCACCGCCTCATCGGCCCCGGTCGCATAGGCCAGCAGACGCGGCTGCCCGGCACTTTCATCCAGCAGCACCAGCGCCTGTGTCGCGCCCGCCGCCAGCAGCACCGCCTCGATCTCGGCAGGCTCGATCCGGTAGCCGCGCAGCTTGATCTGGTCGTCCACCCGGCCCAGAAACTCGATCTGGCCATCGGCGCGCATCCGGCCCAGATCGCCGGTGCGGTAAAGCCGCGCACCGGGGACCCCGTAGGGATCGGCGCGGAAACGATCTGCCGTCAGGTGCGGCTGGTTGAGATAGCCAAGCGCCAGCCCGGCGCCACCCAGCCAGATTTCACCCGCCATGCCCTGCGGCACCGGGCGCAGTGCCGGGTCCAGAAGCCGCAGCACCATGCCGGGGATCGGCCGGCCGATGGGGATTTCGCGCGCGGGCGCCGGATCGGGTGGCACGTCGCAGGCGGTGGCGATGATCGTCGCCTCGGTCGGGCCATAGGTATTGACCAGCCGGATGCGCGCGGCCTCGGGCCGCTGGCTCCAGGCGGCAAGCTGCGCACGGGTCACTTTCTCGCCGCCAAGGATCACCAGCCGCACACCTTCGGGGATCGGCGCGCTGTCCTCGGCCCAGAGCTGCCAGAACCGCGTCGGCAGGTCGAGCACAGTCACCCCCTCGCGGGCGAGGAAATCGGCGAAGGCGGCGCCGGTATCCAGAAAGCCTTCGGGGCGCGGGACCAGCGTGGCGCCCGCCATCAGCGTCGGCAGGATTTCCTCGACCGAGGTATCAAAAGCCGGGGTTGCGAATTGCAGCACGCGGTCCTGCGGGCCAAGACCGCAGAGAGCAATGTGATGCGCCGCATGGTTCATCACGCCGCAATGCGGGATGACCACACCCTTGGGCCGCCCGGTGGTCCCGGAGGTGTAGAGGATATAGGCGGGGTCGTCCGGCCCACAGCCGGGCAGCGGGCCTTCAGGCGCCTCGCCCGCGGTTTCGGGGTCCAGCAGATGCGCCGCACCCGCCGCCTGCAAACCGGCATGCCGGGCCACCGGGGCCAACACCAGCACGGGCTGCGCCTCTGACAGGATCAGCGCCTGCCGCGCGGGCGGCATTGCCGGGTCCAGCGGCAGCCAGGCCATCCCCGCCTTGACACAGGCAAGGATCGCCGTCACCAGACCGGCGCCCCGGTCAAGACAAAGGCCGACCGGCGCGCCCTGCGCCACAGCCGCCGCCCGCAACCGATGCGCCAGCCGGTCCGAGGCGCGATCCAGCGCCGCATAGCCCAGCCCGCCGGGGCCGGTGACCGCCGGATGATCCGGGGCCTCGGCCACGCGGGCGGCGAAAGCCTCCAGCACCGGCACCTGTGGCAGCGGCGCGGGCGTCTCGGCCGGGGCTTCTGCCGCGCCGAGCGTCAGATCGGCCAGCGCCGCATCGGGGCGGCGCACGATGTCGCGCAACAGATGGTCGAACTGCCCCGCCATGGCGGCGATGCTGCTTTCGTCGAACAGGTCGGTCGCATATTCGAAACAGCCATGCAGCGCCCCGGCCTTTTCCGTCAGCCGCAGCGTCAGGTCGAACTTCGACACATGGCTTTCCACCGCCAGCGGCTCGGTCCGCAGGCCCGAGGCATCCAGATCGTCCAGCGGCGTGTTCTGAAGCACGAAGACCACCTGGAACAGCGGCGAATGGCTCAGATGCCGCTCGGGGCGCAGCTCCTCGACCAGATATTCAAACGGCAGATCCTGATTGGCATAGGCATCCAGCGCATTGCGCCGCACCTGTTGCAGCAGGGTTTCGAAGCTGGCTTCCGGCGCCACTTCGCTGCGCAGCACCAGCATGTTGACGAAGAAGCCGATCAGGTTCTCGATCTCGGCCCGGTTGCGGTTGGCGATATAGGTGCCGACGCACAGATCCTGCACCCGCGCGTGCCGTGCCAGCAGGATGTTGAAGGCCGAGAGCAGCACCATGAACAGCGTGCTTTGGTGCCGCGCCCCCAGCGCATAAAGCTCTGCCGTCAGATCAGCGGGCAGGGTCACGTCGAAAGTGGCGCCGCGATAGCTTTGCGCGGGCGGGCGCGGGCGGTCGGTGGGCAGGGGCAGCACCGGCGGCGCCCCGGCCAGCCGGTCGCGCCAGTAATCGAGCTGACGTTGCAGCGTCTCTCCCTGCAACCAGTCGCGCTGCCAGATCGCGAAATCGAGATACTGGATCGCCAGCGGCGGCAGCGGATCGGGCCGCCCCTCGACCGCCGCGCGATACAGCGCCACGAATTCGGTGACCAGCACCCCCATCGACCAGCCGTCAGAGATGATGTGGTGCATGTTGAACAGGATCACATGATCCTCGTCCCCCAGCCGCAAAAGACGCGCCCGCACCAGCGGCGACAGGTCCAGCCGGAACGCGGTCTGCGCATCTTCCACCGCCAGACGCCGGGCCTCTGCCTCGGGGTCGGGCAGCGCGCTCAGATCGGTCAGCGGGATCTCCAGTTCCAGCGCCGGGGCGATGACCTGCACCGGCGCGCCGTCGCGGTCAAGGAAGGTGGTGCGCAGACTGTCATGCCGCGCGACGATGGTGTTGATCGCCTGCCGCAGCGCCGCCACATCCAGCGGCCCGCGCAGCCGCGTCGGCGCCGGGATGTTGTAGAACGGATTGCCCGGCTCAAGCTGGTCAAGGAACCACAGCCGCTTTTGCGAGAAGGACAGCGGCAGGTCGCCATCGCGCGGCGCCGGGCGGATCGCGGTCATCCCGGTCTGGCGGTTGTCGGCGCGCAGGGCATCGACCTCGGCCGCCAGTTCAGCCACCGTGGGCCGGTCGAACAGCACCGCACGCAACGGGACATCCACGCCGAACCGCAGCCGGATCTTGGAAATGGCCTGTGTCGCCAGCAGCGAATGCCCCCCCAGATCGAAGAAACGATCCTGCGCCCCCACGCGATCCCGGCCCAGCAGTTCGGCCCAGATCGCGGCCATGGCGATCTGCGTCTCGCCCTCGGGCGCGACGAAACCGTCGTCGCCCCGGCGCACATCGGGTTTCGGCAGCGCGCGGCGGTCGATCTTGCCATTCGCCGTCACCGGGAAAGCGGGCAGCCAGACGAACCACGCGGGCACCATGTAATCGGGCAGCCGGTCCAGCAGCGCGGCCTTCACCGCGCGCTCGTCCGCTTCGGCCCCCGGTTCGGCCACCAGATAGGCGATCAGGCTGCGTTCACCCGCGCCGGGATCGGTTGCCACCACCAGCGCCTCGCGGATCGCGGGCAGATCGGTCAACCGCGCCTCGATCTCACCCAGTTCAATGCGGAAGCCACGGATCTTCACCTGATCGTCGATCCGGCCCAGATATTCCACCGCGCCATCCGGCAGATGCCGCGCCAGATCGCCCGAACGATACATCCGCTCCCCCGGCGGGCCGAAGGGATCGGGCACGAAAGTCGCAGCCGTCAGATCGGGGCGGTTCAGATAGCCCCGCGCCAGACCGATGCCCGCCAGAAACAGCTCGCCCGCCACACCCGCCGGCACCGGGTTCAGCGCCGCATCCAGAACATAAAGCCTGATATTCCCGATCGGGTGGCCGATCGGCACCGAGGCCTGCCCCGCGCGCGGCAGGCAATCCCAGTGCGACACCTCGATGGAGGCTTCGGTCGGGCCGTAAAGGTTGCGCAGCGCCACATGCGGCAGCGCCGCCAGCACGCGGTTCTGCAAGGCAACCGGCAGCGCCTGCCCGGAACAAAGGATCTGCCGCAGGCTGCCGCAGCCCGAAAGATCGCCATAGTCGATGAAGAATTCCAGCATCGGCGGCACGAAATGCACCGTCGTGATGCGCTGGTCGCGGATCACCCCGGCCAGATAGGCCACGTCCTGATGCCCGCCAGGCCGGGCCATCACCAGCGTCGCCCCCGCGATCAGCGGCCAGAACAGCTCCCATACCGAAACGTCGAAACTGTAGGGCGTCTTCTGCAACAGCCGCTCGCCCGGCGCCACGCCATAGGCGCGGGTCATCCAGCACAGCCGGTTCACGACCCCGCCCTGCGCCACCATCACGCCCTTGGGGTTGCCGGTCGAGCCGGAGGTATAGATGCAATAGGCCAGCGTCTGCATCGTGCCGCGCGGCGCCGGGTCGGTTTCGGGCCGGTCGGCCACGGCAGCGGCATCATCGGCCAGCAGCACCGGGCAGGCGGCGGCGGGCAACGCGCCGGTCAGATGCGCCAGCGTGACAATCGCGCGCGGCCGGGCGTCGCGGATCATATACTCCAGCCGCGCCTCCGGCAGCGCCGGGTCCAGCGGCAGATAGCCCGCCCCCGCCTTCAGGATCGCCAGCAGCGCCACCATCATCGCGGCGCCGCGCTCGGCACAAAGGCCCACCAGATCATCCGGCCCCACCCCTGCCGCGATCAGCGCATGGGCCAGCCGGTTGGCGCGGCGGTTCAGCTCGGCAAAGCTCAGTTCCCCATCTTCGGCCACCACGCAGGCAGCCTCGGGGCGCACCGCCACCTGACGGGCGAACATCTCGGCCAACGGCGCCGCTTCGGGGTAATCCGCCCCGGTCGCGTTCCAGTCGCGCAGGATGCGGGTCTGCTCTGCCGCATCCGGCAGCGGCGCGGCCAGCAGCATGGGCGCGGTGCGCTGGTCCAGCACGCGCTGAAGATGCCGCCCCATCGAAGCAATGGTTTCCGCATCGAACAAGGCGGTGGCATAGTCGATCTCGGCGTCAAAGCCACCCTCCGACGGGCGCAGGCGCAGCGTCAGGTCATACATCGCATGGGGCGCGCGCGCAGGCTCGGCCCGCACCGCCAGCCCGCGCAGTTCGGGCAGCGCCGGGGCCGCCCCCGCAATTTCCAGCGCGACCTGAAACACCGGGGCATGGCCCAGATGCCGCTCGGGCTGCACCGCCTCCACCATGGCATCGAAGGGCACGGCGCCGCGCGTCTCGGCGGCGGCGCGGCTGGCCGCCAGCCGGTGCCGCAGATCGCCAAACCGCATCTCGCCCGAAACCGCCAGCCGCAGCGGCAGCATGTCGGTCAGCGGTCCGACTTCGCCGGTCGGCACCCGATGCGGCAGACCGATGCACAGATCGCCCTGCCCGCTGTAGCGATGCAGCAGCACGGCAAAGGCGGTGGCGGCCAGATCGGCGGCCTCTGCCGCGCTTGCCGCCGCCAGCGACAGGAAGAAGCCATGCCGCGCGCCGCTGTGATCCTGCACCGCAGGCCGTGGCCGGTCGGTCGGCAGCGCCAGCAGCGCGGGCGCATCCTGCAAGGCATCGCGCCACCAGTCCAGATCGGCGCGGCCATTGTCCGAGGCCATCCAGCCAAGCTGCGCCTCGGCCAGCGCCGCATGTTGCCGCGCGGCGGGCAGACGCGGGGCCAGCCCCGCTACCTCGGCCGAATAAAGCGCGGCCAGTTCCGCCAGCGTCCGCTCCGCCGACAGGTCATCAGCCACGATACGATGGGCGCACAGGATCAGGCGATGCATCTCGTCATCCGCCGCCGAAGTCAGCAGCGCGATCCGCAGCAACCCGCCCGCCAGCAGATCGAAGGGCGCCGCCCGCACCGCATCGGCGGCAGCTTCCAGATCCGCCACCACCCGGCAGTCGGTCAGCCCGTCGAGCGCTGGCAGAAGTTGCGCCACCGGGCGGCCCTCTTCCAGCGCGAAGCGATAACGCAGCACCTCGTGCCGTGCCGCAAGCGCAGCGGCAGCCCGTTCCAGCGCGCCGGGATCAACCGTCCCCCCCAGCCGCAGCCCCTGGCTGACCGTATAAATCGGATCCCCCGGCGCGAACTGGTCCAGATAAAACAGCCGCGCCTGCAAGGGCGACACCGGGCGGGGCTGAATATCCTCGGCCACCACCACCCGGCGGGCAAGCGCATGGTCGATCTCCACCGCAAGCATCTCGATCGTCGGATTCTCGAACAGCGCGGTCAGCGAGACATCCACCCCGAACCGCTGGTCCAGCGCCGAGATGATCTGCGTCGCCAGCAGCGAATTGCCCGCCAGTTCCAGAAAATTGTCGCGGATCGAGATATCCTCACCGCCCAGCAGATCGCGCCACAGCGCGGCAAGCTCGATCTCGGTCGCGCTGCGCGGCGCCACGAAATCGCTTTGCACCGCCGCCCCGGCCTGCCACGACCACAGCGGCCGGAACCCCTGTTCCGCGAACAGCCGCGCGCAGCGGAAGCGCTGGATCTTGCCCGAGGTCGTGCGCGGCAGATCGCCGGTCCTGACCAGCAGGAAGGCCGCCAGATCCGCGATGTCATGCCGTTCGGCCAGCATGGCGCGCAACTGTTCGGCCAGCCCCTCGGTTTTCAGCACGCGGCGGTCCAGCACCTCCTGCACCACCACCAGCCGGGTCTCGCGCCCGTCCTCCACCGTAAAGACGGCAGCCCCGCTGCGCCGGAACGCCGGGCTCAGCGCCTCGACATCCGGTTCGATATCCTGCGGGAACAGGTTGCGCCCGGCGAGGATCATCATTTCCTTGCTGCGCCCGGCGATGAACAGCTCGCCCCCGTCGATCAGGCCGATGTCGCCGGTCCTGAAGAACGCGCCCTCCTGCCCCGGCAGGCGATGACCGAAGGCCGCCTGCGTTTCCGCCGGGTTGCGCCAGTAGCCGCGCGCGACCGAAGGGCCGCTGACCCAGATCTCGCCCGGCTGACCCTCGGGCAGCACCGCGCCCTCCGGCCCCACGATCACCGTGCCCGGCGCCACGCCATGCCCGACAAGCTGCCCCTGCGCCAGCGCCGCCTCGTCGCCCGAAGCATTCGGACCGGCGATCATGCGCGGCAATTGCCCCGCCACATGCAGGCGCGGCGCCGCCACCAGAAGCGTGGTTTCCGCCAGCCCATAGGCCGGCGTCACCGCCGCCGGATCGAAGCCGCAATCCGCGAAGGCCGTGCAGAAGGCGGTCAGCGTCTCGGGGCGCACCCGCTCCGCCCCGTTGATCGCCACCCGCAGCGACGACAGGTCCAGCCTGGCGCGATCCTCTGCCCCGATCCGCGACACGCACAGATCCCAGGCGAAATTCGGCGCCCCAGTGATGGTTGCCCGGAAATCGCTGATCGCCTGAAGCCAGCGGCGCGGCCGGGTCAGGAAGGCCAGCGGCGTCAGATGCACCGCATGGCAGCCATTGAACAGCGCCGAGAAGATGCCGCCCACCAGCCCGAAATCGTGATGCGGCGGCAGCCAGGACACGATGACATCCCGCGCGCTCATCCCGAATGTGTCGCGGCTCAGCGCCAGATTGGCCAGCGCGTTGCGATGGCTGACCATCACCCCCTTGGGCGTGCCGGTCGAGCCGGAGGTATATTGCAGGAACAGCAGGTCATCGGGCGACAGCGCGGGGGCAACCCAGTCCGCAGGCGCTTCCCCTTCGACCAGCAGGCGCGGCAGCGCGGCCAGCGCAGGCTCCGCCACAAGCTTTTCCGCCTGCGCCGCACCAGTCAGCAGCAGCACCGCTCCGGCGTCCTCTGCGATCCGCGCCAGACGCGGCAACCCCTTGACCGAGGCGGGCGACAGCGCGGGCACCGCCACCACCCCCGCAAGCGCACAGGCCACCACCGCAACCACATAGTCGCGTCCCGGTGGCAAGACGATCAGCACGCGGTCCCCCGCCGCCGCCTGCGCCTGGATGCGGCCCGCCACCCCCAGCGCCAGATCACCAAGACCGCCAAAGCTCAGAAGCTCCTGCCGGTCCTGATCCAGGAAGGTGAACGCAGGCTTTTCGGCATCGTCCCGAAATCTGGCAAGCAGCAGATCGGAAAAGGTCGCAAACTCTGTCATCTTACCAAGCCATTGCAAACGTTGAATGAATTAATGCCAGCATCCGGAACGGCGCGTTTATTCAGGACGGGACAGGATCTGGCAGGGACAGAGGAACACAGGTCGCGCCTGCGGGGCCCGGCCCGCCGGTCCTGACATCATGGTCACATCCTCACCCTGAAACTGACTGGCTGTTCGCCATTTTTCTTACAACCATTACGAAAGAAAAAATTTGTTGCGTCAAGAAAATTGTTTTTCTGAGGCGCCTTCAACAGCCGTTCTCCGGTTACAGAAGCAGGGCCTTGCAGTATTCTGACTAAAACAATAAGAAATACGCGATCAAGCCTGCCGCCAGATCGAATCAGGTGGAAAGGATACAGCATGCTCCCCGACATCCCCCGCGCCGCAGCCTTGCAGACAGGGGGCATCCGATGACCCGCCATCTGCCCTCCGCCGATGCCGTTCCGGTGGATACGCTCCGGCTCGATGATTTCGAAACCGGACTTCTGGCGGTGCTGCGGCATTTCCTGACCGCCTATGCCCATCCCGACTCGCAAAGCTGGCAGGCCGCCTTCCAGATTGCTGCCGAACGCTGGGGTCAGGCGCGCGGTCCGCAGGTCGCCATGGGCTTGCTGTCGGTGCTGCAAACGCTGCGCGGCGCCCGGCGGGGGCCGTTCGATTTTGCCAATCCGCTGTGCCGCACCTGCCGGACCTGGGCCACCGGCTCCGAAGTTGCCTTCCTGGCGATGATCCAGGCCATGCGCCGCGACCGCACCGATCTCGCCCGCCCCGCTGTGCTGCGGCTGACCGAAGGCACCATGGACCCCGGCCTGATCCACGCCGCGCTGGCCTTTGCGGCCCGCCACCCCGCCGGGCCGGATGCGCAGACCTTCACCCCGGCCGAGACATCCGCACCGGCCCCGCGTCACCTGCGGCTGGTTCACTGACCCGCCCCCCTGAAGGAACCCCCATGCTCGTTTCGACCGCCCGCTATCCCACCGCCCATGGCTCGAAATATCTGCAGCAGCTGTGCAAGCATTTCGCCCACAAGGTCGAGGTCAGCTTCGACGCCACGCAGGGCCGCGTCACGCTGTCCTCCGGCCCGGCGGAGATGACCGCCGATCCCGAGGGGCTGACCCTTCGCGTCACCGCCGAGGACGCCAAGGCGCTGATCCAGGCGCGGTATGTCATTGACAGCCATCTGGTGAATTTCGCCTACCGGGAGGGGTTTACCGGCCTCGACTGGCAGCTTGATCCAGCCTGAGGACCATTGATGATCCGTTTATGAACCCCAGACCGCATTTGAGGCCTATAAACAGATCATCGCGGTTGAAATCCCGCATGATGATCCATATAACGATCATACCCGGCGTATGAGCCCCGTTCATGGATCATCCGATGCGCAAGGACCAGACCATATCCCCCACGGCGCAAGAGGCGCTTGGCATTCTCGCTGCGATGATCCGCGCGGCTCGGATGCAGCGCGGCATGACCGCCGCTGAACTTGGCGCACGGGTCGGAGTGTCGCGCGGGGTCATCCAGCGGCTTGAGGCGGGCGAGCCGGGCACCGCCATCGGCACCGCTTTCGAGGCGGCAGTGATCCTTGGCATTCCGCTGTTCGACGTGCCGGCCGACCAGCTTGGCACGTTTCTGGACCAGAGACGCGCCCTGAACGCCCTGCTGCCGAAACGCGCCTTCCAGGCCAGCCAGTCGAAGCCCGACAATGACTTCTGACCCCCTGCTGCGCCCGGCGCAATCCGCCTTCGTCTGGATCTGGCTGCCCGGCGCCACCGACCCTGTGGTCTGCGGCCGGATCGACCTGGTGGACGGCATCAACCGCTTCACCTATGGCCGCAGCTACCTGGCCAGGCCCGATGCCATCCCGGTCTGGCTGCCGGAACTGCCCTTGGTGGACCGGGTAATCCTGCCCGAGGCACCGCATGTCATCGCCGGTGCGCTGCGCGATGCCGCGCCCGATCAATGGGGCCGCCGGGTCGTGCTGAACCGGCAGTTCCGCCGCCGGGGCAAGGATGTCGATACCGCCGAACTCGACGAGCTGAACTATCTGCTGCTCTCCGGCTCCGACCGGATCGGCGCGCTGGATTTCCAGACCTCCGCCACCGACTACCGCCCCCGCCTGCAAGGCGAAGCCCGGTTGCAGGATCTGCTGAACGCCGCCGACGCAGTGGAGCGCGGCACCCCCCTGTCGCCCGAACTGGACGAGGCGCTGCGGCACGGCACGTCGATCGGTGGCGCGCGGCCCAAGGCGCAACTGACTGATGGCCATCGCAAGCTGATCGCCAAATTCTCATCCTCGCGCGATCAGCACAACGTGGTGAGGGGTGAGTTTCTGGCGATGTGCCTTGCCCGCGAAGCCGGGCTGGAAGTGGCCGAAGTCCAATGCGCGCAGGTCGAGGGCAAGGATGTCCTGCTGGTCGAACGCTTCGACCGCGTGGCACAGGGCGCAGGCTTCCTGCGCCGCGCCATGGTTTCGGCCCTTACCCTGCAAGGGCTGGACGAAACCGCCGCCCGCTATGCCAGCTATCCGGCACTGGCCACGGTGCTGCGCCACCGTTCGGCCAGCCCGGTCGCGGATTGTCGCGCGCTCTGGTCACGGATGCTGTTCAACATCCTTGTCGGCAATACCGACGATCACGCCCGCAACCATGCCTGTTTCTGGGATGGTCACGCAATCCGGCTGACGCCCGCCTATGACATCGACCCCCGGCCCCGTCTGGGGCGCGAGGCCAATCAGGCCATGGCCGTGCAGGGCAATGACCGCCGCGCCCGCATCGCCACCGCGCTTGCAGCGGCAGGCGAGTTCGGGTTGCGGCAGGACGAGGCCATTGCCCTCGCCCGCCAGCAGATCGAAACCATCCGCGCCCGGTTCCGCCCGCTGGCCGAGGCGGCAGGGCTGGCCCGGCCCGAGGCCGATCTTCTGGCAGGCCGCGCGATCCTCAACCCCTATGCGTTCGAGGACGCCCCACAGGAGCTTGCCGCGCTGGACGGCCCGCTCTAGCTCAGGCCGCGACCAGCCGCACATCCTCGGGCTGCCACGTCAGCACCACGCTGTCACCCTTGGCAAAGGGATGCGCCGAAGGCGGCAGGATGGCAAAGACCTCGCCCGCCGGGGTTGCCAGCGTATACTGGATCGAATTGCCCAGATAGGCGGCATAGCTGACTTCGGCAGGGATGCCGCCCGGCACCGGCCCGGCTGACAGCCGCACCTGATGCGGACGCAGGACCAGCTTCGCCGCGCCTTTCGCCGTGCTGGCCAGCGGCAGCGCATAATCCTGCCCCAGAAGACGCAGCCGCGTGGCCGCGCCGCTTTCCGTCACCTCGACATCCAGCAGGTTCGCATCACCGATGAAATCCGCGATAAAGGCGGAAGCCGGACGTTCATACAGATCGTGCGGCGTGCCTTCCTGCGCGATCTCGGCATTCTTCATCACGATGATCCGGTCGGAAACTGCCATCGCCTCTTCCTGATCATGGGTCACATAGACCGCCGTCAGGCCCAGCCGCTGCTGGATCTGGCGGATCTCCTCGCGGACATGGCGGCGCAGCTTGGCGTCCAGGTTCGACAGCGGCTCGTCCAGCAACAGAACCTCCGGCTCCAGCACGATGGCGCGGGCCACCGCGACCCGCTGCTGCTGCCCGCCGGAAAGTTCCGACGGCAGACGCGCCCCGAAACCCTTCAGCCCCACCATCTCCAGCCCCGCCTCGGCACGGGCTTCGGCCTCGGCTTTCGGCATCCGCTTGACGCTCAGCCCATAGGCCACGTTTTCCAGCACCGTCATATGCGGGAACAGCGCGTAGGACTGGAACACCATCGACACCCGGCGATAGGTCGCCGACAGATGCGTCACATCCTGCCCGCCGATCAGGATGCGCCCCTCGCTGGCGCTTTCCAGCCCGGCGATCAGCCGCAGCGTCGTGGTCTTGCCGCAGCCCGACGGCCCCAGCAGCGTGCAGAGCGTGCCGGGCTGGATATCCAGCGTCAGCGGCTTCAGCGCCGTCACCTCGCCATAGCGCTTGGTGACATTCTCGAATCGGACGGAACCCTTGGTCATCTCGGAACCTTTCATGTCATGCCGCCACGCGGTCAGACCGGCGCAGGCGGCGGCGGCCGATGACGGCCTGCAAAGCAAGGATGGCAGCCAGCATCGTGATGATCAGCACCGTCGAATAGGCGATGGCGATGCCGTATTCGTTGTTCTCGACCCGGCCGACGATAAAGCTGGTGGCCATGTTGTGCCGGGCGGAGACGAGGAAGATCACGGCGGAAACCGAGGTGATCGCCCGCACGAAACTATAGGTGATGGCCGCCAGGATCGCGGGGCCCATCAAGGGCAGGATCACCCGGCGCAGCGTGGTAAAGCTGTTCGCCCCCAGCATGATCGAGGCCTCGTCCAGCGACTTGTCCAGCTGGCTCATCGCCGCGATACCGCCGCGCACACCCACCGGCATGTTGCGGAAGACAAAGACGAGGATCAGGATGATCGCCGTTCCCGTCAGCTCGATCGGCGGGAAGTTGAAGGCCATGACATAGGCAACCCCGATCACCGTGCCGGGAATGGCGAAGCTGAGCATGGTGGAAAACTCGAACGCATCCTTGCCCGCGAATTTCTGCCGCACCAGCAGATAGGCCGTCGCCAGCCCCACCATCGCCGTCAGCGGCGCGGAAATCGCCGCGATCCCCAGCGTGGAAAAATAGCTGTCCCAGGCTGAACCGGTGAAATGCACGCCATTGCGGAACGAGATAGCGAAAGCCTGCTTGTAGTGCGCCAGCGTGAAGCTGTGATTATAGCCCCAGAGCTTTACGAAACTGCCGAAGACGATCAGCGCATAAAGGATCAGCGTGAAGGCCGCCCAGGGCAGCGCGGTGGCATAGCAGGCCCATTTCAGCCCCGGATTCAGGCTGGCATGCTGGCCATTGTCGGCCTTGCCCGTGACCGTGGCATAGCTTTTGCGACCCAGCCAGCGCCGCTGCACCAGAAAGGCGCCCAGCGTCATCGCCAGCAGGATCATCGACAGGATCGCGGCCTTGGCCGGATCGGCGACGGTGCCCACGATGGCAAAGTAGATCTCGGTCGACAGCACGTTGAAATTGCCGCCCAGCACCAGCGGATTGCCAAAATCGGCAAGGCTTTCGATGAAACCCAGCAGAAAGGCATTGGCCAGGCCCGGCCGCATCAGCGGCAACGAGACGCGGCGGAAGGTCTGCCAGCGGTCGGCGTCCAGCGTCTGGCTCGCTTCCTCCATCGAGGGGCTGATGCCTTCGACCACGCCGATCAGCACCAGAAAGGCAATGGGCGTGAACGACAGCATCTGCGCCAGCCACACCCCCCAGAAGCCGTAAAGCCAGCGGGTCTTTTCCATGCCGAAGGCCCAGGCGAAAAACTCGGTGATCGTGCCCGACCGCCCGAACAGCAGGATCAGAGCAAGGCCGATCACGAAGGGCGGCGTGATGATCGGCAGGATCGTCAGCACCCGCAGCAGCTTTTTCGCGGCGAAATCGGTGCGGGTGAAGATCAGCGCGAAGGCAAGGCCAAGGCAGGTGGTGCCAAGCCCCGTCGCCAGCGCCAGCACCAGCGAATTGACAGCCGGGCCGCAATAACCCCGCCCTGCCAGACAGGCCAGCGACCAGGTGTCGGAGGACAGAAAGCGCGGCAGGAACTCAGAAACGCCGAACCCCGCCCCGCCCTTCAGTTCGAAGGCGCGGATCAGGATGAAAGCCATCGGATAGAAGACGAACACACCCACAAGCGCGACGATCAGCCCGACCAGCCCGGTGACGAAGGCGTCCCCCCTGCCCTTGCCGCCAGCCGAAATGCCGGTGGTGGTGACGAACAGCAGCGCCAGCGCGGTGACAAAGGCGCCCAGCCCCATGCCGGGCTGCGCCGCATCGCCCAGAACGGCCAGCCGCGGGCCCGAGCCGAGGATCAGCAGCCCCTGCCCGGCCAGCAACGCCAGCCCGGCGGTACCGCAGATCACCCAGCCCTTCGCCCGGACCGTGGCCTCCCGCCCGCCAAGGCTCAGCACCAGCGCCGCCAGAAGCGCCAGCCCCGGCCCGATCAGCCAGAACCGCCCTTCCAGCACCGAGACAAGACCCGAAGCCCCCTGCCCCGCCGGATCAGCCATCCAGCCGAAGGACAGAAAGCCCTTCGGCACCATATACCAGGGCAGCAGGACAAAGCCCGCCAACCCCACCAGGCTCCACAGCCTTGCGGTGCGCGTCATCGTGATCGTCCCTGAACGGAAGGGCCCGCGCCGGTCAGGCGCGGGCCGGTTGGGTTACTCTTCAATCGCGCCGCCGGCGCCCTTCACATCCTTCTCCCAGCGTGCCAGCAGGCGTTCGCGGGTGGCCGATGCGCCATAGGTGGCGAAATCGTAATCAATCAGCTTGATCGAGGCCATGTCGGGCGCTTCCGGATCGGTCGCCGCACCGGGGTTCGACGGGATGTTGTAGACCCCGACCTCAAGCCCCGGCGACTGCCCTTCGGCCGAGGTGACATATTCCACCCACTTCTTCGCCGCTTCCAGATGCGGCGTACCCTCGACCACCGACACCGCACCCAGCTCGTAGCCCGTGCCTTCGCAGGGGGCGACCAGTTCCACCGGGAACCCCTCTTTCTTCAGCTTCACCATGTCATGCATGAAACCGATGCCGATGGTCGTTTCGCCCCGCGCGGTGGCCTTCACCGGCGCCGAGCCGGATTTGGTATACTGGTTCACATTGGCGCCGATTTCGGCCAGCAGCTTGAAGGCCTCGTCCTCGCCGAACAGCTGCACCAGCGTCGCCAGTTCCGTATAGGCCGTCCCCGAGGAATTGGGGTTCGCCACCTGGATCTCGCCCTTGTATTCGGGCTTGGCCAGATCACGCCAGCAGGCCGGGGCGGGCAGGTTCTTTTCGGCCAGGACCTCGGTGTTGTAGATGAAGCCCAGAAGGCCCACATGCACGCCGACGGCGCGGCCCTCGGTCATCTTCGTCATGTTCTGCGCCCAGCCCAGCAGGCCGGAAACATCGACGCCGGTCGCATGGGTCAGGCCCTCGCTGGCGGCGATGATATGGGGATCGCCCGTGCCGCCCCACCACACATCGACCTTCGGATTGCCCTTTTCGGCGCGCAGCTGCGCCAGAACCTCGCCGGTCGACTTGCGCACCATAGCGACATCAATGCCAGTCGCGGCCTCGAAATTCTGCGCCATCAGATCGCACCAGGTCTGTTCGTTGGAACAGACGACGTTCAGTTCATCGGCCATGGCCGAGGTGGCGGACATGGCGGCAGACAGCGCCAGCGCGCTGATGAAAAGCTTGTTGGTCATGGTATCCTCCCGTTGCTCCGGCCTGCCGCTTCCTCGGGCGGATGGGCCGGATTGCCCCAAGCCTGCCACGCAAAGCCGGGGGCAAGCGACCCCCGGAAGAATGAACAGCACTGCACCGGACCGGGTTTTTGATGAACAATATTACAAAACCCCGCCGAACGGGTCACAAATGAAACCCGAAACCCTCTCCCCGCGAACCGGGCCACAAGGCATCATGGTCAGGCCGGGCGGGAGGGCGCGGCAAGACGGAGGAACCATGACCAGCGCGGCACCACCCCGGGGGCCCGTCGTCGTCATTGTGGATGACGATGCAGACCTGCGCGCCAGCCTGGCGGCGCTTCTGGCCGAGAACGGCTTTGCCCCCGTCGCCGTGCCCGACAGCGCGGGCTTCTTTGCCGCCGCTGCCGCCGGGCCGGTGGACCTTGCCCTGATCGACCTGCGGCTGGCGGGCGAAAGCGGCCAGACCCTCGCCATCCGCATCCGCGAGACGATGGGCCTGCCCATTGTCATGCTGACCGGGCGCGGCGATGAAACCGACAAGATCATCGGGCTGGAAACCGGCGCCGACGATTACATGATGAAGCCCTTCAACCCGCGCGAACTGGTGGCGCGGTTGCGCGCCGTGCTGCGCCGTTCCGGCCACCCTGCCCTCGCGACGCCCGACCGCAGCCAGAGCCGGATGCGCAGCTTCGGCGTCCTGCGGCTGGATCAGACGCGGCGCGAACTGCTGGGGCCGGATGGCACCGAAATTCCGCTGACCAATGCCGAATACCGGCTGCTTGATTACTTCCTGCGCCACCCTGACCGCATCATCCCCCGGTCGGACCTGCTGCGCGAGCTGGGTAATGACCTGTCGCTTTACATGGATCGCACCATCGACGTGCTGATCCTGCGCCTGCGCCGCAAGATCGAACCCGTGCCTTCGAAACCGGCGCATCTGCAAACCCGGCGCGGGCAGGGTTACATCTTCGTCACCGCGCCATGACGCCCTGGCCCCGCCCCAGCGTGCGCGCCCGGATGTGGGGGGCGCTGGCGGCGCTGGCGACCGCGACGCTGATCGTGGGCGCGACAAGCTGGGTCACGCTGCATCAGGCCACCGCCCGGCTGGACCGGCTGCATGACGAAACGCTGACCGCCGTGGATCAGGCGCTGACGCTGTCGCGCCGCGCCTCGGACCTTGCGACCGGGGCGCCGTGGCTGCTGACCCTGCAAAGCCCGTTCCGCATCCGGCAGGAGGCCGAGACCGCCCGCACCCTGATCGCCGGCATCGCCGGAAGCCTCGCCCCCGGCGAGGCGGCGCTGGCCGCCACCCTGCGCGGCATGGATGCCGCCGTGCTGGATCTGGTCGCCGCCGCCTCGGCCCGCGCGGGCTACACCGACCAGATCCTGCGCCTCAACGCCCGCACCGCCGGGATCGAGCGCCAGCTCGTCGCCCGCGCCGCGGCCGAGCCCTTCGCGCAGGACTGGCTGACCCTGCAACGCATCACCCGCGCACTGCTGGGGGCGGGGCGGGCCAGCAATCTGGTCAGCGTGGGCGAACATCATCGCGAATATTTCCGCCTGATCCGCGCCATCGCCACCACCCCCGCCAACCGCCCCTATCTGGACGAGATGCGCGCCCTCGCCGAAGGCCCCGAAGGGCTGTTCGAACTGCGCCGCCTCGAACTCGCCCGCCAGATCGCCGCCGAGGCCGCACTGTCCCGCATCCGCCGCGGGGCCGAGGCGGTCAGCCTGCATGCTGCCGAAGTGACCGCGCGTACCCAGGCCGATATCGCCGCCGAACGGGCGCGCACCCTGTCGGCCATCGCCTATGCACGCAGCATCATCGTGCTCGTCAGCATCGGCAGCGCCCTCGTCGCACTGTCGGCGGCGCTGTTCGTTTCCGGCTATGTCACCGCCAATCTGCGCGCCATTTCGGATGCGATGATGCGGCTGGCGGTAGGCGACCGCTCCTCGCGCCTGCCGCGCGGCGAGCATGCGGGCGACGAGATCGGCAAGCTGTTCCATGCCTTCCGTGCCTTCCGCGCCAATACCCTGCGGCTCGACCGTTCCAACCGGCAGCTTGCACAGCGCAATGCCCTGTTCGAAAACCTGTTCGATGGCATGTCCGACGGTCTGGCCATCCTGTCGGACGCCGGCGCGCTGGTGGCCCACAACCGCCACCTTGCCCCGGTTCTGGGCCTGCCCGCCGGGGCTTTCGACGGCCGCCCCGACATGGCCGCGCTGCTGGCGGGCGCGGGCTGGCAGCGCATCCCCGGCCCCGAAGGTTTTGCCGAGCTGCATCACGCCGATGGCCGCGTAGTCGATCTGCGCCAAAGCCGCCTCGCCACCGGCGGCACCGTCATGCTGCTGACCGATGTCTCCGCCCGCCGCGCGCTGGAGGACCGGCTGCAACAGGTGCAGCGGACCGAGGCGCTTGGCAAGATCGCGGGCGAGGTCGCGCATGATTTCGGCAATATCCTCTCGACCATTTCAACCAGCCTGCACCTTCTGGAAACCGCGCCGCCCGAGCGTGCGGGCGACCTGCATCAGACGCTGGCCGCCGCGCTGGATCTGGGCACCGCGCTGACCCAGCGCCTGCTGGCCTTTGCCCGCCGCCTGCATCTGGACCCGGAAGTGGTGGACCTGAACGCGCTGGTCGAGGGAATGGAGGATCTGATCGCGCTTGCGCTCGACGACCGCATCGCCCTGACCCTCTGCCCTTCCGCCCGCCCGCTGGCGGTGCGGATCGACCCCGGCCAGATGGAAAGCGCGCTGCTGAACCTCTGCCTCAACGCCGCACAGGCGATTGACGGCGCAGGGGCGATTACCGTCACGCTGGCCCCCGCCCCCTCGGGCCGCGCGCTGGTCGAGGTCAGCGACACCGGGCGCGGCATGACGCCCGAGGTGCTGGCCATGGCGATGGAGCCGTTCTTCACCGCCCGTCCCGATGGCACCGGCACCGGGCTGGGCCTTGCCATGGTCTGCGGCTTCATCCGCCAGTCGGGCGGCGATATCGACATCCGGTCCGAACCCGGCAAGGGCACCAGCGTGCGCCTGCTGCTGCCGCTGGCCACCAGCGCCGAGCCCGCCCTGCCACCGCTGGGCCGCGTGCTGCTCGTCGAGGATGCCGCGCCGGACGCCGCCCATGCCCGCCGCCTGCTGGCCGGGGCCGATCTGACCGAAGCCGCCACTGCGGCCGAGGCGCAGCGCCTGATCGCAGCCAGCCCGCCCTTCGACCTCGTGCTGACCGATCTGCACCTCGACGGCGACGCCTCCGGCTGGGCCATCGCCGAAGCGGCGCTGCGCCGGGCCGAGGGCACGCGCGTCATCGTCACCTCCGGCCACCTGCCCGATGCCGACCCGCTGGGCGCCCGCTTTCCCGGCAGGCTGTTCCGCCTGCCCAAACCGCTCGATACGGCGGCGCTGTCCGCCTGCCTGCAAGGAAACCAAACGACATGACTCCGATGCCCAAGGCCCTGATCTTCGATTGCGACGGCACGCTGGTGCTGACCGGCGATCTGCATTTCGCCGCCTTCACCGAGGCCTTTGCCTTGCAGGGCGATGCGCTGGACCTGGCCTTCTATCACGCCCGCGGCGGGCTTGCGCGCCGCGAACTGATCGCGGACTGGGTGGCCGACAGTGGCAGCCCGCTCGACATCGACCGCGCGGTGCGCGACAGCATCGACGCGGCGGCAAAGCTTGCCCGCACCGGCCAATGCGCCCCCAATCCGCCGGTTGCGGCACTGGCCCGCGTCTGGGGCGCACGGCCCTCCGCCGTCGCCTCCAACGGCGAGGCGCCGGTGGTCAATGCCATCCTGCATGGCGCCGGGCTGCATGCCCTGTTCGATACCGTGGTGACGCTGAACGACGTTCCGGCCGCGAAGCCCGATCCGGCGATGTTCCTGCTGGCCGCCGCCCGCCTCGGCACCGCCCCGGCCGATTGCCTGGTGCTGGAGGACAGCGCGCAGGGGATGGAGGCCGCCCGCCGCGCCGGTATTCCCGCACTGGACGTGCGCGAGGCCCCGGCGCTGGCGAAGGTGGAACAGCTGACCCGCAGCCTCGCCGCCCCGGTCTGAGCCGCCTCAGACGAAGCGCAGGCTCAACCCCGGCGCCTCTTGCCGCAAGGCGCGTTCCAGCAGCGGCAGGTGATGCGTCTGCACATAGGCGGCATGGAAGGCAGAGGGCGCGCTGATCTGCAACTCATGCCCGCTTTCGGTGCCGTCCAGCATGGCGAACCACAGCCGGTAGAGGCCCGCATCGCTTTGTTGCAACCGCCGCGCAATGCGGGGCCAGGCCCCCTCCCCTTCCGGCATGGGCATCTGCGGGAAGGGGATCACCTTGCCCCCTGCCTCCGGTTCCGGCGGGGCCTCGGGCGCATCCATCCGCGCCACCAGATCGGGGCCCACCATGTCCCAGCTTGCGCGGGTATCATGCAGGATCTGCGCAATCCCCAGCCCGTAGAGCGTGACCCGCCCCCGCGCCGCCGGTCGTTTCTCGACCAGCCAGCCCCGGTCGCGCAGTGCCGCCATCTCGCGCTTGACCGTGCGGGTATCGACGGACCAGAGCCGCGCGATTTCGGCCTGCCCCACCGAAAGCTGGTCGCTCTGCCAGTTGTAGCGCGCGGTGATGAGGCACAGAAGCCGCAGCGTCTGGCGTTGCAGGGTCTTGCCCTGTGCAAGCGCATGAACGCCAAGAATGGTCAGCAGGTCGTATTTGCGCGTGCTGCCGCCCCGGCCAACCGCCTTCTTCATCAACATGCCTGGCCTCCGGGGTATGCCCCAACCGTTTCTTGACCGGCAGCTACAGTGTTATTCCGGGGACCGGGCCAAAGAACGTTGTCTGTGGAGGTCGCCCGCTTCTGCCCGGCGTTTTTCATTTCGTTGTCGGCATTAGCGTCCTGTAGTCCGATTCTGTCAAGGGCCGCCTTGTCCTCTCGGCCGGAAACCCTGGCATTTCCCGATCAGCGTTCAAAAAAGAAATGGTTCTTCTGGTATTGGGGGACATACTGGGTGTCACCCTATCCCGTCCGCAATGTCCCCTCAACGGGTGGCGTGAGGATCGAAAATGTCCCCCCAGGTTTTGTGTCATCCGCGCGGTCGCATCGGCGATGGGCGCAGGGTTTGCAACGGGCGGCCGAATCGGTGGGGCGTTTGAAAGGACTAAGGAATTTCGCGGATCTGGCGCATTCGGGTTTTCTGGATCACAGCATAACTTAGCTTTTGCGATTTTTGCAAATCCGGCGTATTTCTGAATTCATCAATAATCTACGTCCAGTCAACGGAACCGAGCATGTATACCCACGAGGATCTCGCCGCCCTTCAGGCTCAATCGCTGAAGATGCAGGGCTTCATCCGCCGTCAGACCTTCTCGCCCGAGCATGAAAAGACCCTGCGGCGCTTTTCGTCCTGGGAGGTGGCGGAACTGATCTTCAGGATCAACCAGTCCACTTTCCGCGGCCGTCTTGCCGCCGACCCCGACCTTCCCGGCGGGGAAGTTGAGGAGGACGGGCGCCAGCGCTGGTTCTCGCTGACCGAGATCAACGAACTGCGCCGCAAGATGAAGATCAACCGCACCTCGCTGATGCCGAAGCGCCCGGCGGGCAAACGGGCGATCCGGGTGGCGATTTCCAACTTCAAGGGCGGGGCCGGCAAGTCCACCGTGGCGCTGCACATGGCCCATGCCGCGGCGCTGGACGGCTATCGGGTGCTCGTGGTCGATTTCGACCCGCAGGCCACGCTGACGCATTCGATGGGCCTGCACGACGTCAGCGAGGATCTGACGGTCTGGGGCATCATCGCCCGCGATCTGGTGCGCGAGACGGACCGGATGAATGCCATGCCACAGGCCGCCGAAAGCGGTACCGCCCTGCCCCAGCGCCGCCTGCCCGCCTCGGTCCGCGATCTGGGTCTGGGCGATCTGCGCGTGACCGATTTCATCCGGCCGACCGCCTGGCCCACCATCGACATCGTGCCAAGCTGCGCGAATGCCGCCTTTGTGGAGTTTGCCAGCGCGCAATACCGGCATCTCAATCCCGACTGGTCGTTCTTTGCCGCCGTGTCGCGCTATCTGGATGCGCTGTCTGCCGATGCCTATGACCTGATCCTGTTCGATTGCCCGCCCGCCATTGGCTATCAGTCTATGAACGCGGTCTTCGCGGCGGATGTGCTGTATATCCCCTCCGGCCCCGGCTATTGGGAATATGACAGCACCACATCCTTCATCGGGCAATTGTCGGAGGCGCTGGAGGATCTGGCGCATGGGTTCGACGGAACCTTCCCCGCGGGGAAGATGCGGCTGCCGAAAGCCTTCCTGGACCTGCGCTTCCTGATGACGCGCTACGAGCCGGGCAATGAATTGCACCGCGCGATGCTGGAGGCGTTCCGCAAGGTGTTCGGCGATACGGTTTGCAACGAACCGATCGAGATGACCCGCGCGGTCGAACAATCCGGGCGCTTCCTGTCGTCGGTCTATGAAATCGACTACCGCACCATGACGCGCGAGACCTGGCGTCGCGCCCGCGCCTCGTTCGACCGCGCCTATGAGGAATTCCGCGCCTGTTTCCTCGACGCCTGGGTGAAGATGGAGGATGAGCAATGAAGAAGCGCCGCACCTTCGATATCGACCTGCCGGAGGCCGAGGAGACGGCGCCGCGCGCGGAGACGGCCGCGCCGCGCCGGTCGCCCATGGCGACGGCGATTTCCGAGAATGCCGATGCGCTGCGTGACCGCCGGGCCGTGGAGGCGCAGATTCGCGCCGAGAATGACGCGCTGGCGGCCGAACATGTGCGGATGAAAAAGCTGGGTCTGATCGTCGATCTGGTCGATCTGGACGCCGTTGAGACCTGGAAGCTGGTGCGCGACCGCGCCAAGGGCGACGACATGGAACTGGCCGAGCTGGTCGCCTCGATCCGCGATCTGGGCCTGTCGAACCCGATCCGGGTCGAGGCGCGGGCGGATGGCAGGTTTGAACTGGTGCAGGGTTTCCGCCGTCTGGCGGCCTATCGGCAGCTTCTGGAAGAGACGGGCGACACCGAGAGCTGGGGCCGCATCCCGGCGGGCATTCTTCCCCGCGGGGAAGATCTGGAGGCGCTGTATCGCCGGATGGTGGACGAGAACCTTGTGCGCAAGGACATCTCTTTTGCCGAAATGGCGATGCTGGCACTGAACTATGCCCGCGACCCGCAGACCGCCGAGAATGATGCCGACCGCGCGGTGGCGGAGTTGTTCAAATCGGCGGGCTATCAGAAGCGCAGCTACATCCGGCAGTTCATCCGGGTGATGGACCGGCTGGGCGATGACCTGCGCTTTGCACCGCATATCCCGCGTGCACTGGGGTTGCGGCTGGCGGCAGCCATCGACGAGCGGCCAGAACTGGTGCCGCAGATCCGGGCCGTTCTGCGCGACTGGGACAACCGTTCCGTCACGGACGAGATCGACGTGTTGCGCAAGGCCATCGGCGACGAGGGGGAGGAGGGCGCGGTGAAGCCTGCTGCGGCGGGCGAGGGAGCCGCAAAGGCCACGGCGCGGGCCAAGACCACCTTTCAGGTGCCGACGCCCTCGGGGGCCGCGAAATGCACGGCGGCGAACGGGCGGCTGGAGATCCGGCTGGACCGCGATTTCTCGGCGCTGGACCGGCGCAAGCTGGAGGCGGCGCTGGCGCGGCTGCTGACCGATATCGCCTGATCTTCCCCGCGGGGAAGGTTGGGGAAGGCCCGGAGCCTGCGGATGCGGGTTTCGGGCCTTCTTTTTTGAGGGTGATAGAATTTTATGTATGAAAATCAATAAATTATGAATGATTCCTGCCATAAAAATGCCCGCGCGTCCTGAAGAAAGGCGCGCGAGGCAGAAGGGCAGGGGGGTGTTTGAATACCTTTTCGGGCGGTGCCAGCCACGCCGGAACCGCCCGAAAAGCCGTGGCCGGGTGGCTCAGGCCATCCGGGCCAGCATCTCTTCGACCCGATGGCAGGCGACGCGGCTGCCGTCCGGCATGGCCGTCATCTCGGGCCGTTCGGCGGAACAACGGCTGTCGGCCTGCGGGCAGCGCGGGTGGAAGGTGCAGCCGGAAGGCGGCTTCAGCGGGCTGGGAACCTCGCCCGCCTGCGGCTCGCGATCCCGGCGCGGCGCAGTGACATTGGGGATCGTTTCCAGCAGAAGCTGCGTATAGGGATGGCGCGGATGGGCGAACAGCACCTCGGTTGGCGCCTGTTCGACGATGCGGCCCAGATACATCACTGCAATCTGATCCGACATGTGGCGCACCACGCTCATGTCATGGCTGATGAACAGATAGGTCAGGCCCATCTCATCCTGAAGACGGCGCATCAGGTTGAGGATCTGGGCCTGCACCGACACATCCAGCGCCGAGGTCGGTTCGTCGCAGACGAGGAAATCCGGCTCGGAGGCGAGGGCGCGGGCGATGGAAATGCGCTGCCGCTGCCCGCCGGAAAACTCATGCGGGAACTTGCGGCCGTCGCTGGCGGTCAGCCCCACGGTTTTCAGAAGTTCCGCCACACGGTCGGCGATTTCGGCCTCGGTCTCGCGCAGTTTCAGCTCGCGCAGGGGTTCGGCGATGATGTCAAACACCCGCCAGCGCGGATTGAGGCTGGCGTAGGGGTCCTGAAAGATCATCTGCACCGACAGCGGGCGGCCATCGGCGCCGGGGGCGAAGGCGATGCTGCCTTCGGACGGGGCGTAAAGCCCGGTGACCAGCCGCGCCACGGTGGATTTGCCGCAGCCGGATTCGCCCACAAGGCTGAGGCAGCCACCCTTCGGCACCTCGAAGCTGACATCGTCGACGGCGCGGACGAAGAGGCGGGGCTTGCGTTCGATGACGCGGTTCAGCCAGGGCGCGGAGACGTCGAACCGCCGGGTCATGGCGCTGACGGTCAGGGCGGAGGGGGCGGTGTGGGGGATCATGCGGCGGTCTCCGTGGCGGCAGCGGCGGGGTCGATCCAGCAGGCGGCAAGGCCCGCGCCCATCGGGCGCAGGTCGGGGCGGTCGCGGCGGCAGCGGTCCTGCACCAGCGGGCAGCGCGGATTGAAGGCGCAGCCGGTCGGGATGGCATCCAGACGCGGCATGGCGCCGTCGATCTGCGCCAGACGCGGCACACGGGCGCCCAGGGTGGGGATCGAGCCCATCAGCCCGCGCGTATAGGGATGCGAGGGGCGGGCCACGACCTCGGCCACTGGGCCGATCTCGACCAGACGGCCCGCATACATCACCGCCACCCGGTCTGCGGTTTCGGCGATGACACCCATGTCATGTGTCACCAGCATCACCGCCGTGCCGTGATCCTTGCAGAGCTTGCGCAAGAGCGCGGTGATCTGTGCCTGGATCGAGACATCCAGCGCGGTGGTCGGTTCATCCGCGATGACCAGCCTGGGCCGCGCGGCAAGGGCGAGGGCGATCACCACCCGCTGTCGCATACCGCCGGAGAACTGGTGGGGGAAATGATCCACCCGTTCGGCAGGGGCGGGGATGCCGACTTCGGCCAGCAGGTCCACCGCGCGGGCGCGGGCGGCGGGCTTTGACAGGTCGCTGTGCAGTCGGATGGTTTCGACCAGCTGCCGCCCGACCGAAAACAGCGGGTTGAGCGAGGTCAGCGGGTCCTGAAAGATCGCGCCGATCTCGCGGCCCCGGATCTTTTCCATCTGCGGTTCGGGCAACTGGTCGATGCGGCGGCCGTTCAGCCAGACCTCGCCCCCCGCGATATGGCCTGGCGGCTCCAGCAGGCGCTGCACGGCGAGGCCGGTCATTGACTTGCCCGCACCGGATTCGCCCACGACCCCCAGAATCTCGCCCGGACGGATGGTAAGGCTCACATCGTCCAGCGCGGTGACCGTGCCATGACGGCCCGGAAATTCCACCCGCAGATTGCGGACATCAAGCGTCGGCTGCTCGGTCATGGGATGGCTTCCTCGCGGATGGGGTAGCTGGGGGGGAAAAGGTCGGAGACGGGCGGATGCTGCCAGCTCCGTTCGGGGTATTTGGCGACCAGCCCGTCGAACTGGGCCTGCGCGCGGGATTGTGCGGCGGCAAGGTCGATGCCGGCCACGCGGCCCTCGCACATCGACAGCCGCCCGTCGACGAAGGTGGCCTGCGTGACGCGGCCGGTGCCGCCCGCGACCAGCGTGGTGATCGGGTCGATGGCCGGGGTCATCACTGCATCATCCAGCCGGAAGACCGCCATATCGGCGCATGCGCCGGGGGCAAGCCGCCCCAGATCGTCGCGGTTCAGCGCGCGGGCACCGCCCAGCGTGGCCGCATCCCAGAAATCGGCGCTGGACTGGTGCGGCGCCCCCGGATCGGCAAGGCGCGCGGCCAGAAGGCCCGCCATCAGGTTCATCAGCATGTCGGCGGGAACGGTATCGGTGCCCATGCACAGGTTGATCCCCGCCGCCTTCAGCCGCCCGAAGCTGCGCAGGGCAGACCCGAAACGGGCCGAGACCAGCGGGCAATGCACGACGCTGACCCCATGGGCCGCGTAATGCGCAAGATCGGTTTCGGTGGCATTGGTGGCATGGGGCGCGATCAGCCGGTCGCTGAGCAGCCCGGCCTGCGCCAGCCAGTCGGGCGCGGTGGTGCCGTGCAGGCGGCGGACGGTCTGCACCTCCATCTCGCCCTGCGCCATATGCAGGCGCACCTTGCATCCCAGATCGGCGGCGGCGTCCATGGTTCGGCGCAGCAGCGGCAGGGTGCAGGTTTCCACCCGGTCGGGTGCCAGCATGCCGCGCACCAGACCGCCATGGCGGCCCTCCTGTGCGGCGACGAAGGCGATGGCGGCCTCCAGCCCTTCCATGCCGCGCGGTTCGTCAAACACCGGCTCCATCTGGCCGGGGCCTTCCAGAACCATGCCGCCCGAGCGATAGGCGGGCGACAGATAGACCCGCAAACCCATCTCGCCCGCCGCGTCGGCGGCGGCGGAAAATTCGGCGACCGTCTCGCCCCATTCGCGGTAGAACAGCGAGGCGATGGGCGCGGCGGTGGTGATGCCGTTCAGCAGCAGTTGCGCGAAGGCAAAGCGCTTCTGGAAGGCCAGTTCCTCGGGCGCATACATCTCGTAGGGGCCACGGTCGACATAGCTGCGCGGCCAGACCCGGCCCTTGGCCCAGCCGGGCTGATGGTCGATGGCCAGCACGGTGGTGTCGAGGTCGGACAGCGCGTCAAGGTCGATCAGCCCCGGCGAGATCAGCGCGCGGCCCAGGTCGATGCGCCGTGCGACCTCACCCGGAAAGCGCGGTCCGACATGCAGGATGCGGCCCGCCTCGAACACCACCTCGCCACCGGGGATCAGACAATGCTGCCCCCCGTCATGGCCCAGCACCCATTGCGCGGTCAGCGCGGTGCGGCCGGGCAGGGTGGTGCCAAGCGGCAGATCCGTCAGCCGGATCATGGCATCACCACGCCGGGCAGGGCAATCCGGCCCGCGCGCGCCACGACCCGCCCGCGTTTCACCACCAGCGGGCGCGGCGCTTCCTCGACAACGGCATGGGCCAGCGTTTCACCCGCGACCAGCGTCAGGTCGCCGGGGGCGCCGGGCACCAGCCCCGGAGCCTCCAGCCCCATCGCCTCGACCCCGCCGCGCGAGGCGGCGTCCAGCAGCAGCTCCAGTTCATCATCGCGGCGCATGCGGTTCTTCATGCCGACGATGCGGGCGCGGTGCAGCATGTCGGGCTGGCCCCACGGCCCCCAGGTGTCACGGATACCGTCGCAGCCCAGCCCGACCCTGATCCCCGCCGCGCGCATGTCTTGCAGGCTCGGCACCTCGGCCGAAGGGTGGCCGGTGGTGAAGATGCGGATGTCGGCTTTCGCCACCTCCTCCATCAACGGGCCGACGCGCAGCGGATCGGGCATGCCCAGACAGAAGCAATGCGAGACGCCGACCAGACCCTGCATCCCGAGCGCATGGGTGCGGGCGATGATTTCCTCCAGCGTGAAGGCGCCCAGTTCGCCATATTCGTGCAGGTGGATGTCGATGGGCTTGCCGTGCTTTTCGGCCAGCCGGAAGATGGCATCCAGCGAGCCTTTCGGGTCGCGGTCCATCGAGGACGGGTCCAGCCCGCCGACCACATCCGCCCCCATGGCCAGCGCTTCGTCCATCAGCTCGTAGGTGCCGGGGCGTTTCATCAGGCCCGATTGCGGGAAGGCGACGATCTGCATGTCGACCGCGTCCGCCAGTGCCGTGCGGGTGGCGAGCTTGCCTTCCAGCAGGCTCAGCCCGTGATCAGTGTCGATGTCGACATGGCTGCGAATATGGCCGGTGCCGTTTTCGACAAGCTGGATGGCGTGACGCATCGACTGGCGGTGGACATCCAGGCCCAGCGGAATGCGGCTGTTCCTTTCGTTGTCGATCAGATCCTGAAGGCTGCCGCCCTTGCGGCCCGGATACCAGGGCATGCCCCAGGTGGTCTTGTCGAGATGGGTATGGGTGTCGGCCAGCGTCGGGATGGCGATGGCGCCCGCGCCATCCTCGACCGTTGCGCCTTCGGCGGCGAGGCCCTTGCCGATGGCGGCGATGCGGCCCGCGCGGATCAGGATGTCCTGCGCTTCGGCCCCCATCGGGCGGATGTTGCGGATCAGCAGATCTTGCATGGCTTACCTCAGTTTCGGGTTCAGGGCGTCCCGCAGCCAATCCCCGAGGATGTTGACGGCGACGACCAGCAGGCAGAGTTGCAGCACGGGGAAGACGGTGATCCACCACATGCCGGAGAACAGGAACTGATTGCCCAGCCGGATCAGCGTGCCGAGGCTGGGCTGGCTGGCGGGCATCCCGATGCCGAGGAAGGACAGCGTGGCTTCGGTCAGGATCGCCATGCCGAAGTTCAGCGTGGCAGCAACGAGGATCGGGGTGAGCGTATTGGGCAGGATGTGGCGAAACATGATGCGCCGCGCGGGCACCCTGAGCAGTTGTGCCGCCTGCACATATTCCTTGCCGCGTTCTACGGCTGTCTGCGCCCGCACGGTGCGGGCATATTGCACCCAGCCTGACAGCACGATGGCCAGCACCAGCACGCCGCCCGCGCCTACCTCGCGCAGCGAGGGGGGCAGCAGTTCGCGCACGATGGCGCTGACCAGAATGGCGATCAGGATGGTGGGGATCGACAGCAGGATGTCGCCAAAGCGCATCAGCAGGTTTTCGATCAGCCCGCCGTAATAACCCGCCACCAGCCCGGTGCCGATGCCCACCACCAGGGCGAAGAATACCGAGGCGAGGCCGATCAGGATGGAAATGCGCGAGCCGTAAAGGATGGCCGACAGGATGTCGCGGCCCTGGGTATCGGTGCCCAGAAGGTAGGGCCATTGCCCGCCCTCGGTCCAGATCGGCGGGTATTCGGCATTCAGCAGGTCAAGCTGCGCGGGGTCGAACGGGTTCTGCGGCACATAAAGCGGCGCGGTGAAGGCGCTGAAGATCAGCACGAACAGCAGGGCGGCCGCGATCATGGCGCCGCGATGATGGGTGAAGGACCACCACAGGTCGCTCTGGCGCAGGCGGGACAGCCGCGAGGGGGGGAGGGGACGCGCGGTCATGGGCTCAGCCTCTTGCCATGCGCAGGCGCGGGTCGATCAGAGCATAGGTGATGTCGACCAGCGTGTTCAGCGCCACGAAGATGAAGGAAACGATGCAGAGATAGGCCGCCATCACCGGGATATCGACGAAGGTCACCGCCTGGATGAACAGCATCCCCATGCCCGGCCACTGGAACACCGTTTCCGTGATCAGGGCGAAGGCGATCAGCGAGCCGATGTTCATGGCGGTCATTGTCACCACCGGCATCAGGCAGTTGCGCAGGGCATGGACATAGTGGATGCGCCAGCGCGGGACGCCGCGGGCCCGCGCGAATTTCACGAAATCCGAGCGCAGAACCTCCATCATCTCGGCGCGGACCAGACGCATCACCAGCGTGATCTGGTACAGCGACAGTGCGACCGAGGGCAGGATCAGCGCGGCCCGGCCCGAAGGGGTCAGAAGGCCCGTGGTCCACCAGCCGATGCTGACCACCTCGCCCCGCCCGAAGGCCGGCGCGATGTTGAGCATGACCGAAAAGACGAGGATGAGCAGGATGCCGATGACGAAACTTGGCAGCGAGACGCCGATGATCGACAGGAACTGCAAGCCCTCGCTGGCCCAGCTGCCGCGATGGATGGCGGTATAGACGCCGAGCGGCACGCCGACGACCAGCGAGATGATGGTGGCCAGCAGAACAAGCTCGATCGTGGCGGGGAAACGTTCGGCGATGAGGCTCATCACCTCTTGCTGGTTGCGGTAGGAGACACCGAAATCCCCCTGCACCGCATTGCCGACAAAGCGCAGGAACTGCACCGCGACGGGATCATTCAGGCCGAGGTTTTCGCGCAGCGCGTCCTTTTCGGCCTGCGTGGTCTGTTCGTTGACCATCAGCTGCACGGGATCGCCGACGAAGCGGAAGATCAGGAAGGCCATGAGCGCCACGGCCAGCATGACCAGCGCCGCATTGGCCAGACGTTTTATGAGAAATACGATCAAGGCGAGGCCCCCTTGTTGCGGATGCGCGTCACGGCACGGCCCCGCAGCGGGGGCCGTGCCGCAAGGGTCATTCCGCCATGCGGGTCATCCAGTGACGGCCCTTGTTGTCGGAAAGCTGCACGACGCTTTCCACCTTGTCCGACGTGGCCCATGCCATCGGCTGCTGGTGGAAGGGCAGCATGATCAGCTCGTCCTTCACGATCTTCAGCGCCTCGGTCTGCATGGCGAGGCGTTTGGCGCGGTCCAGTTCGGTCGAAGCGGCATCGACCAGCTTGTCGAGCTCAGGATAGACCCAGCCGCCCCAGTTGAACACGCCCGCATTGTCGGATTTCGAGTGGAACACCTGAAGCAGGATCGAGTAGCTGTCGAGCATCGGCTCGTTGGCCCAGCCGAAGCTGAACATATCGGCCTCGCCATTGGTCTGCTTGATCTGCTGCACCGCATTCGGACCGATGGACAGCGTGGGCTTCAGCCCGGCGCGGGTCAGCATGGACACCAGCGCGTTGCAGATTTCCTCTTCGTTCAGCCAGACATCGTTGGCGCAGACGATCTCGAATTCATAACCTTCGGCGCCCAGTTCCTTGATCAGCGCGGCGGCCTTTTCGGGATCATAGGCATTGGGCGTATCCAGCGCCGCGTCATAGCCGGGGATCGCCGGGGCGACCACGGTGCCCGCGTTGCGCGACTTGCCGCGCATCACCTTCTTCTGGATCAGGTCAAGGTCGATGGCGGCGGCGACGGCCTCACGCATCTTCTTGTCCTTGAACAGGTTGGGCTGGCCGTTGTGCAGCTTGTCGGCAAAGGTGAAGCCGAACATGATGGTGCGCAGCTCGCTGCCTTCCAGCACCTTGACGGTGGGTGTGGATTCGAGGCGCGGCAGATCCTGGATCGGGGCCTTTTCGGTAAAGTCGATCTCGCCCGACAGCAGTGCGGCGACGCGGGTGGCATCCGAGGCGATGGGCGTGAATTCGATGCGCTTGAGGTTGTGCTGCGGCGTATCCCACCAGCCTTCGTTCACGACGAGAACGGTCTTGCTGTCGGGCACGCGGCTTTCGACGCTGAACGGGCCGGTGCCATTGGCGTTGAAGGTCGGGTAACCCTCGACCTTCTTGGCGACGTCGGTCGGGACTTCGGCATTGTGGTCCTTCAGCCAGCCCGCATCGAACATATGGATGTTGGTCAGGTCGTTGAGCAGCAGCGGGTAGGTGCCGTTCACCGTGATGTCGACGGTATAATCATCGACCTTGGCGGAGGAAACATAGGCGGGCAGGTTGCCGCGCAGGGGCGAATCCGGGTGGCTGACGCGGGTCAGCGAGGCGACCACATCATCGGCGGTGAACTCGGCGCCATCATGGAATTTGACGCCCTGCCGCAGCTTGAAGCGCCAGACATTGCCGGGCAGCACTTCCCATTCGGTGGCCAGCGCCGGTTCGATTTCCAGCTTGTCGTTGTAGCGCACAAGTCCTTCGTAGACGTGGTTCAGGAAGCTGATGGTGAAGGTCGATCCGTAGGAATAGGGATCGAGCGAGTTGATATCGCGCGCCGCACCCCAGCGGAGCGTCTGGGCCGAGGCGTCGCCCGCGAAGCAGGCAAGCGCGACGCAGGAAAGAAGCGAGGCTTTGAGGCTGGTCATGGTCTATCCCTGTCAAGGTGCCGGCCCGTCCGTCTGATGCGGGCTTCTCCGGCGGTTGCAAAGGTCTTCCGTCCGATTCCGGCGGTGGACCAGTCCAGAGTGCGGGGTGACGACTTTTCTGTCAATAATTTTGTCGACAATTTTGTCTGGTATCTTTCCGCGCCGGGTTTCAGGGCGGAAATGCCCGAAATTCAGGCCGGACGAAAATCATCGCTGCCCGCCGGGGCGGGGAAGTGCCTCGGAAAGGGCAGGGGGTCAGACCAGCGCGTCGCGCAGATCGCGCAGCACCGGGACATCCTCGGTCAGGTCAAGCTCGTCCTCGACATGGCGCAGGTGATCCTCCATCAGCCGCAGCGCGCCGGCCAGGTCGCGGGCGCGGATGCGGGCAATCAGCCCGGCATGTTCGTCCGGCCCGCAGTTGTGATGCGAATGGCGGCGATACATGGTGGTGATCAGCGTCGAGCGCGAGATGAGGTCGCGCAGGGTGGAGGTGAGGAAGCCGGAGCCCGAAAGCTCTGCCAGCAGCAGGTGAAAGCCGCCCGACAGGCGGATGGTGGCGGTGGTATCGCCGCGGGCATCGGCCTCGCGCTCCAGCGCCAGATGCGCCTCAAGCTGCGGGATTGCGGTATCGGCGATATTGGCCATCAGCCGTTCCAGCACGCGCGCCTCGACCTGGCGGCGGAAGTGAAAGACATCGCGCGCCTCGTCGACGCCGGGTTCCGAAACGAAGGCCCCCCGATTCGGCAGGATCGTCACCAGCCCGTCGCTTTCCAGCATGGCCAGCGCCTGACGCACCCGTGCGCGGCTGACCTCGAACACCTCGGCCAGCTGTTCTTCCTTGAGGCGGGTGCCGGGGCGCAGCTTGCGTTCGGCGATGGAAAGCCAGATCCTTTCGCAGATTTCCGCTGCCGGGCCGGGCGTGGCTTCTTTGTTCTGATACATCAGAACCCCCTTTCACTACGGCATTCTTGCCGCCTTCAACCGAATGTCAATCGGCGGCAGGTTTTTATTGACAACAAAAATGTCGACAATCATGTTGAAGATAATAGCGGGTTCCCGGCCCGTAATCCAGAGGGACAGGACGACAATGCCACAGACCATGGAGTTCGATTTCACGCGCCTGGACCCGCAGGACCGCTATCGCCTGCTGACCAACTTCATCGGGCCGCGCCCTATCGCGCTGGTGTCCACCCGGTCGGAAGGCGGGCAGGACAATGCAGCGCCCATGAGCTTTTTCAACGTATTCTCGCATGACCCCGCGCTTGTGGTGCTGGGCATCCAGACCCGCCCTGACGGGCAGGAGAAAGACACCGTGCGCAATATCCGCCGTGAGGGGGAGTTTGTGGTGAACATGGTCGACATGGCGCTGTCGCAGGCCATGCTGGTCTGCGGGCTGGGCGTGGCTGAGGATGTGGACGAGGTGGCGCTGGCCGGGCTGAGTTCGGCGCCCTGTGCCCATATCCGCGCGCGGCGCATCGTCGAAAGCCCCTGCGCCATGGAATGCCGGGTGGACCGGCTGCTGGAATACGGGCGGCGGCTTCTGGTCATCGGCGAAGTGGTGCAGATGCATGTGCGGCGCGACTGTCTGGACGCGGCGGGGCGCTATGTGAACCCCGAGGTCTATCAGCCCATCGCGCGGCTGCATGCCGACAATTACATCACCTCGGACCGGCAGTTCGTGATGCCGACGCCGCCGATGCCTGCCGAAATCCGCCCCGCTGCCGAGGTGAAATGATGCGCATTCTGGTCATCAACCCCAATTCCACCGCCTCAATGACGGCGCAGATCGGTGAAAGTGCGCGTCGCGCCGCCTTTCCCGGCACGGTGATCGAGACGGTGAACCCCCGCGACACCCCGGCGAGCATTGAGGGCCATGCCGACGAGGCGCTGGCGGTGCCCGCGATGCTGGATCTGATCCGCGCGGGCGAGGCGCGGGGTTTTGACGCCCATGTCATCGCCTGTTTCGACGATCCGGGGCTGGCGGCGGCGCGCGAGGTGGCGCGCGGGCCGGTCATCGGCATCTGTCAGGCCGGGGTGCAGGTGGCCTCGACCATCGCCAGCCGCTTTTCCATCGTGACGACGCTGCCGCGTTCTGTGCCGATCATCGAGGATCTGGTGGCGGGTTACGGGGCAACGGGGCGCTGCCGCAATGTGCGGGCGGTGAACATGCCGGTTCTGGCGCTGGAGCAGGAGCCGGAAACCTGCGAACTGCGCCTGCTGCACGAGATCCGCGCCGCGCGCGAACAGGACGGGGCCGAGGCGGTTCTGCTGGGCTGCGCCGGCATGTCGGACATGTGCGAACGGTTGCAGGCGCTGACCGGGATGCCGGTGATCGACGGGGTCAGCGCGGCGGTGAAACTGGCCGAAGGCTTGGTGGGCGGGCGTTACCTGACCTCGAAGATCGGGGCCTATGATTTTCCGCGGGTCAAGTTTCCGCAGGCGGCGGGCTGAGGCCCGGCGCCTCGGGCCGCGCCGCCGTCAGGTGCCGGTGACCGTGGGGATACGGGGGGTGTCGTCGCGCTGCACGCGGGAGGCCAGCGCCACCGCCAGGGCCTGGACCAGACACATCGGCGCCGCGAGCGACCGCGAAAAGGAATAATCATGTTCCGGCACGGCAAACAGCACCCGTGCCGATTTGGCCAGCGGGCTGAGCGTGCTGTCCGACACTGCGACGATGGGCACCTTGCGGGCACCTGCTTCCTCGACGATGTTCACCACCTCATTGGCATAGAACCGGAACGAGACCGCCAGCAGCAGATCCCGTTCGGTGATGGTGCGCGCCATATGGGTGGCGAGGCCGCCGCCGCTGTCCAGAAGCACGCAGCGCTTGCCCAGCATGGTGAAGACATAGCGCAGCAGTTCCACCACCGGGGCGGAGCGCAACTGGCCCAGCAGATACACCACCTCGGCCTTGTGCAGCAGGTCTGCGGCACTGGCGAGGCTTTCGGGCGGGATGTCATCCAGCAGGCTTTGAAGGGAGGCGATGTCACGCACCACCAGATCGCGCAGGAAGCCGTAATCGGAGGCATCCTCGCGGCCCTGCAACTCCTCTTCCAGGGCCTTCACCCGCGCCTCGAACCCCGGCGCGGCGGTGGAAAGCCGTTTCTGGAACAGAAGCTGAAGCTCTTTGAACCCCTTGTAGCCGAGGGATTGTGCGAACCGCACGAAGCTGGAGGCGTGGATGCCGCAGCGTTCGGCGATGGCATTCACCGATTGCACCGCCACGTCATTGGGGTTCTGGGTCAGATAGACCGAGATCTGCTGATAGGTCTTGCTCATCCTGTCGTGGCGCTCGTGGATCAGCCGGATAAGCGATTCATAGTCCTTTGGGGGTTCGGCCCCGGTCAGTGCCATGCGCTGGCCTCCCTCGCACATATGTCGTTGCAATCTGGCATGGGGTGCCAGGGCCTGCAATGAATATTGCAGATCGGTCCGCCCGCATTCCAGCGGGCGTCCGGGGACGGGCGGGGGTCAGGGAACATCCTGCCAGCCGCCGCTGCGGGCCGAGGTCTGGATCGTCTCGATCAGGGTCTGAATGCGCCAGCCCGCGCGGAACCCGAACGGTTCGGCCTGCCTGCCCGCGATGGCGGCCAGATAGCCCGCCACCTCGATGGCCTTCAGATCGTTGAAGCCAAGCTGATGGCCGGGCGCCACGCAGAAGGCGCCATAAGGCGCGTGATCCGGCGCCGCCTCGATCCGGCGGAAGCCGCGCCGCCCTGCCGCATCGGCAGTGGAGTAGAAATGCAGCTCGTTGAAACGTTCCTGGCTGAACACCAGCGCGCCTTTCGAGCCATAGACCTCGAAATCATGCTGCATCTTGCGGCCGGTGGCGATCCAGTTCGCCTCGATACTGCCCGAGGCGCCATTGGCGAACCGCAGGAAGGCGCGGCCGATGTCATCGACCTCGACGGGGCGGGGCTGGCCATCGCTGCCGGGGCGGCTGCCGATCATGGTGACGCAATCGCCCATCACGCGGGTAATCGGACCCAGCAGGAATTCGGCGGTGGCGAGCGCGTGGCTGCCGATGTCGGCCAGCGCCCCTCCGCCCGCCGGATCGTGCCGGAAGGTGAAGGGGCCGGAAGCATCCGCCATGTAATCCTCGGCATGGACACCGCGGTAGGCGCGAATCTCGCCCAGCTCCCCCGCCGCGATCATCTCGCGCGCGAGATGGAGCATCGGGTTGCAGAGATAGTTGAAGCCGACCTGCGTGCGCACGCCTGCCGCCTCGGCTGCGAGGGCCATTTCCTGCGCATCGGCGGCCAGGGGGGCGAGCGGCTTTTCGCAATAGACATGCTTGCCCGCCCGGATCGCGGCCAGCGCCATGTCCTTGTGCAGCGCGTTGGGGGCGGTGATGTCCACCAGATCAATCGCCGGATCGGCCACCATCTGCCGCCAGTCGGTTGTGGCATGGGCAAAACCCCAGGCCTCGGCCGCCTTGCGGGCCGCGCTTTCCGTCACATCGGCGACGGTGTGCAGTTCCACCTCGAAGGGCAGGTCGAAGACCTTGGCGGCGGTGGCGAAGCCGAAGACATGGGTCTTGCCCATGAAGCCGGTGCCGATCAGGCCGATGCGCAGTTTCGGTTTGTCAGACATGAAGGATCTTCCGGTTGACGATCAGGTCGGGGTCGATGGAGCCATCCAGACAGGCCAGAGCATTCTGGATGGCGGCAATGGCCATGCGTTCGCCGCAGTCGGCGGTCAGCCCGGCGATATGAGGGGACAGGATTGCATTGTCCTGTGCCAGAAGCGGGCTTGCGGCGGGCGGCTCTGTCTCGAACACATCCACCCCGGCGGCGGCAATCTGGCCGGAGGCCAGCGCGCGGGCCAGCGCAGTTTCATCCACCACGCCGCCACGGGCGGTATTGGCAAGGATCGCGCCATGTTTCATGCGGGCAATCTCGGCGGCACCGAGGATGGGCCGGTCGCCTTTCGGGATATGGACCGAGATGCAGTCCGCCCAGGCCAGGCCCTCGTCCAGCGGCACGGGATGCACCGGACCGTCGGGCCAGCCCGCCTGTTCCAGATAGGGGTCATGGGCGCGCACCTGCATGTGAAAGCCCGCCGCCATCCGCGCCAGATGCCGCCCGATCCGGCCATAGCCGAGGATCAGGAGGTTCTTGCCCGAAATCTCCTGTGCTTCCATGCGGTTGCGCCAGCCCCAGCCTGCCAGGTCGCGCACGGCGCGGTCGGCGCGCAGGGCGCGTTTCGCACCAGCCAGAAGCTGCATCATGGCATGTTCGGCCACCGAAACGGAATTGACATCGCCCACGATGGTCAGCGCGATGCCGCGTGCATTCAGGGCCGCCAGATCGACGGAATCATACCCGACACCATGGCGCGACACCACGCGCAGCTTTTCCGCCTGCGCCACGGTCGCGGCGGTCAGCGGCTGCGTGCGGATCACCAGCGCATCGGCCTTGTGGATCAGCGGCGCGTAGGAAGGTTCCGAGACCTCCTCGACATAGTCCACCCCCAGACCCTGCGCCTGAAGCCTGTGCAGCATCGCCTCGCCCGAGGGGTGCAGCTTTCCGGCGATCAGAAGATGCGGCATCAGTAGCCCCCTTTCTGCTCCGTCCCGGCCAGCGGTGCGGCGCCGGTCAGTTGCCGCCAGTCGCGGACCGAGGCGGCGGCGGCCCCTGCCAGCAGGCGGGAATCGCCCGACACGGTGGTCAGGTCGAAGCCCCAGCCGATGGCTTTCGCGGCATAGGCGGGGGTTCCGCAATGGAGACAGGCGCGGATGCCATTGGCCTTGCAGGCGGCGAGGATGCGCTGGATCAACGCCACCATTTCCGGCTCTTCCCGGTCAAAGCCGGGGGGCAGGCGGCCATTCCGGGTGCCCAGTGTCAGATCTGCCGGGCCGATATAGAGGCCGTCGAGGCCCGGCGTCGCGGCGATGTCTTCCAGATTGTCGACGCCCGCCTGAGTTTCGATCATTGCAAGGGCAAGGATCTGGTCATTCACGGCGGGGCCGTAGCCGCCATGGGCCACTGCCGCGCGGGTGGGGCCATAGCTGCGCTGTCCCAGCGGCGGATAGCGCAGGTAGCTGACAAATTCCGCGGCTTCAGCGCCGGAATTGATCATGGGGCAGATAATGCCCATGGCGCCCGCGTCCAGCGCCTTCATCACGATGCCGGGTTCGCGCCATGGCACCCGCGCCAGCGGCACCACACCCGAACCGCGCATCGCCTGCAACATCGGCAGCAGCGCGCTGTAATCCAGCGCACCGTGCTGAAGATCGACGGTGAGACTGTCATAGCCCTGCGCCGCCATGATCTCGGCGGTGAAGCTGTTGCCGATGGACAGCCAGCCGTTCAGGGCGGGGCGGCCTGCGGCCCAGATCTGTTTCAGCCTGTTCTGCATCGTTCCCTCCCTAGAACACGATCTGCGCCAGCTTGGTGTCGAGGTAATCGCCGATCCCCTCGCTGCCGCCCTCACGGCCCATGCCGGAATGGTTGGTGCCGCCGAAGGGCGCCTCGGAGGCGGCGAGAGCGAAGCTGTTGATCCCCACCATGCCCGCCTTCAGCCCCGCCACCATGCGCCGCGCGCGATCGGGCGAGCGGGTGAAGGCATAGGCCGACAGGCCCATGTCGCTGGCATTGGCGCGGGCCAGTGCCTCGTCCTCGGTCGTGAAACGGGTGATGGCGGCGACGGGGCCGAAGTTTTCTTCGGCAAAGACCCGCATGTCGTCGGTCACGCCGGTCAGGACGGTCGGTTGGTAGAAAAAGCCGGTGTTGTATTCCGGGGCACGCCTGCCGCCATGCGCCAGCGTGGCCCCTGCCGCCACGGCCTGTTGCACTACGGCGTCGATTTCGGTCAGGCGGCGGGCGTTGATAAGCGGGCCCATGCCGGTTTCCGGGTCCAGCCCGTCGCCCAGCCGGATTTTCGCGGCGCGGGCAACGAAGCCTTCGACGAAGGCATCATGCAGGCTGTCATGCACGAAGAACCTGTCGGGCGTCACGCAGACCTGGCCGCAATTGGCGAATTTCGTCGGCACGCAAAGATCCAGCGTGGCGTCCAGATCGGCATCGTCGTGGATGATTGCGGGGGCGTTGCCGCCCAGTTCCATAGACACTTTCTTGACCGTGGCGGCGGCGTCGCGGATCATCTGCTGGCCCACGCGGGTCGATCCGGTCAGGCTGACCTTGCGGACGCGCGTGTCGGCCATGATCGGGTCATAGGTCGCGGCGGTCGAGCCGATGACAAGGTTCACGGCGCCATCGGGTAGGCCGGCGGCGCGCAGGCAATCCACCATGACCATGGCCACGCCGGGCGTCTGCGACGAGGGGCGCAGGACCACGGGGCAGCCTGCCGCCAGCGCGGGGGCGAGTTTGCGGGCGGGCAGGGCGGCGGGGAAGTTCCAGGCGGTGAAGGCGCCGACCACGCCGACGGGTTCCTGTGTCACCTCGAAACGGCCGCCGGGCACGCGGCTTTCGACAATACGGCCATAGATGCGGCGGGCTTCCTCGGCATACCAGCGGAACTGGTCGCAGGCGAGCGCCCATTCCCGCCCGGCCTGCGCAATGGGCTTGCCGGTTTCGGTGGCGATCATGCGCGCGCCCTCCCCGGCGCGGCGCAGCATTTCGTCGGCGGCACGGTGCAGCGCCTCGGCGCGGGCAAAACCGCCCATGGCGCGCAGGGCGGGCAGGGCGCGGGCGGCGGCATCCAGCGCAGCCTGCGTTTCGGTCAGGGTGGCGGCGGGTGCCTCGCCCAGCGACTTTTCGGTCACGGGCGAAATCACCGGCGCCGTCGCGACGGGCCTGTGCCATGCGCCGTCAAGGAACAATCCGAACGGCTGGTACATGGTCAGGCCAGTTCGCTGGTGCGGACCGTCCGGCCCTCGGCGACCGAACGGATCGCGGCCTCGGCCAGCAACAGCGCCAGGCGGCCATCCTCGAAACCAACGGCGACCGGGGTGCCCGATTCTACCGCATCGACGAAAGCGTCGATCTCTGCTGCGAAAGCCTCGGCATAGCGGTCGATGAAGAAGTTTTGCAGCACCGCGCCCTGTGCCGTGAAATCTGCTCCGAAAAGCTGCATGTTGTTCATGCGGCGGTTTTCAGAGATGGCCATGCCGCCCGAGCCGAATGCCTCGACCCGCTGGTCATAGCCATAGACGGCGCGACGCGAGTTCACGATGACGGCCTGTTTGCCGCTGGCGGTGGTCAGCACGACGGTGACGGTGTCGTAATCGTTGCAGCGTTCCATCAGCGCCGGATCGACGAGGCGGGCGCCGGTGGCGGTGACAGCTGTCACTTCCTCGCCCAGCATGAAGCGGGCCATGTCGAAATCATGGATCGTCATGTCGCGGAAGATGCCGCCCGAAACCTCGACATAGGCATCGGGTGCCATGCCCGGATCGCGCGAGGTGATGACGATCTGGTGCACCTCGCCCAGCGTGCCATCGGTAATGGCGCGGCGCACAGCGGCGTGGCCGGTATCGAAGCGACGCACGAAGCCCAGCATGATGGGCAGATCGGTTCCCGCGATGCGGGCGGCGCAGGCGTTCACCCGGTCCAGCGACAGGTCGATGGGTTTTTCGCACAGGATGGGTTTGCCCGCCGCAACCGCCTGTTCGATGTAATCGGCATGGGTGGCGGTGGAGGTGGCAATCAGTACGGCATCCACCGCCTGTGAGGCCAGCACGGCTTCCGCCGATTCGAAACGCGGCACGCCCAGCTTTTCCGACACTTCGACAGCCGCCGGTTCGTGGGTGTCATAGACCCCGGCAAGCGCCGCGCGCGGATGGCGGGCGATGTTTTCGGCATGCATGCGCCCGATGCGACCACAGCCAAGGACGGCGATCCTGAGCATTTCGTTCTCCTCCCGAAAGCGATTTGCAATAATCATTGCAGAACTATTGCAATGTCAATGGGCATTCCGTAGTCTCTCGCCAAACCCATCCGCAGGAGGAGGCGAGATGACCCGGACCACCGTGCGCCTGACCATGTCCCAGGCCCTTGTGCGCTATCTGTGCAACCAGTTCACCGAGATCGACGGCACCCGCGTTCCGCTTTTCGCGGGGGTGTTCGGCATCTTCGGCCATGGCAATGTGACATGCCTGTCCGAAGCGCTGGAGCAGGTGCAGGACCAGTTGCCGACATGGCGCGGTCAGAACGAACAAAGCATGGCACTGGCGGCCATCGGCTTTGCCAAGGCCAAGCGGCGGCGGCAGATCATGGTGGCGGCGACCTCGATCGGGCCGGGGGCGGCGAATATGGTGACGGCGGCGGGTGTTGCGATGACCAACCGGCTGCCGGTGCTGTTGCTGGCGGGCGATACCTTCGCCAACCGGCTGCCCGACCCGGTGTTGCAGCAGGTAGAACATTTCGGCGACCCGACGGTGACAGTGAATGATGCCTTCAAGCCGGTAGTGCGCTACTGGGACCGGATCACGCTGCCCGAACAGATCATCACCTCGCTGCCGCAGGCGATTGCCACCATGCTGGACCCCGCCGATTGCGGCCCGGCCTTCATCGGGCTGGCACAGGACACGCAGGAGAAGGCCTTCGATTACCCGGAAGTGTTCTTTGAGCCGAAGGTCTGGAAAATCCCGCGTCCGCGGCCTGACCGGGATGCGGTGGCCGAGGCGGCGGCGCTGCTGAAGGGGGCGAAGAAACCGCTGATCATCTCGGGCGGCGGGGTGCGCTATTCGCTGGCCGAGGCAGAGCTGGCCGATTTCGCGGCGCGGCGCGGGATTCCGGTGGTGGAAACCATCGCGGGAAAGGGGGCGCTGACGCATCACCATCCGGTCCATGCCGGGCCCATCGGGATCGTGGGGTCCACCTCGGCCAATGTGCTGGCGAAAGAGGCCGATGTGATCCTTGCCATCGGCACGCGGCTTCAGGATTTCACCACCGGGTCGTGGACCGCCTTTGCGCAGGATGCGAAGTTCATCTCGGTCAATGCGGCGCGGTTCGATGCGGTGAAGCACCGGGCTCTGCCGGTGGTGGGCGATGCGAAGGAGGCGCTGGCCGATCTGGATGCGGCGCTTGGCGATTGGGCGGCGGAGGCCGGTCTGATGGCCCGCGCGCAACGGCTGTTTGCCGAATGGAACGCGCTTGTCGACGATCATCAGCGCCCGACCAATGCCGCCGTGCCGTCCTATGCGCAGGTGGTGGGGGTGCTGAACAGGGTGGCCGGGCCGGATGACACGCTGATCGCGGCAGCAGGCGGCACGCCGGGCGAGGTGACGAAGGGCTGGCGGGTGAAGAACCCCAATACTTTCGATTGCGAATTCGGCTTTTCCTGCATGGGCTATGAAATCGCGGCGGGCTGGGGCTGTGCCATGGCGCAGGAAGGCCCCGGTGCCACCGGCGGCACGCCCATCGTGATGCTGGGCGACGGCACCTACATGATGATGAATTCCGACATCTATTCCGCCGCGCTGACCGGGCATCGCATGGTCGTCGTGGTGTGCGACAATGGCGGCTATGCGGTCATCAACCGCCTGCAACAGTTCAAGGGCGTGCCGGGGTTCAACAACCTGCTGACGGATTGCCGGGTGCAGAACCGGGATGCGCCGCTGCATGTCGATTTCGCCAGACATGCCGAGGCGATGGGTGCAAAGGCGCGCAAGGTGGACAGCCTCGCCGATCTGGAAGAGGCGGTGAAATGGGCGTTGCAGAACGAAGGGCCGACCGTCATCTCCATCGTGTCGGACGCCTTTGCCTGGGTGCCGGGCGATGCCGACTGGGATGTCGGCGTGCCCGAGGTTTCCAGCTTTGAAAAGGTGCGCGCGGCCCGCGCGGCACAGGATGCAATTCGCGCGAACCAGCGCGTTGGAGTGTGAGGGAATGAAGGCAAGACTGGGCATTGCGCCGATTGCGTGGTGGAACGACGATCTGGCCGAGCTGAGCGATGATGTGAGCCTTGAGGAATGCCTGCGTCAGGCCTCGGTCGCCGGCTATACCGGGATGGAGACGGGGCGCCGCTTCCCGATGGACATGGGCGCGCTGGGGCCGGTTCTGGCGAAATACGGGATTTCGGTCTGTGGCGGCTGGTTCTCCGGCCTGCTGCTGGATGGCGATATCGAGGTGGAAAAGGAACGGATCGCGCAGCAACTTGCCTTCTTCAAGGCGGCGGGGGCGCCCTGCATCGTCTATGGCGAAACCGCGCGCAGCATTCAGGGCGTGAAATCGGCGCCGCTGGCGACGAAGCCGAAGCTGACCGAGGCGGAGATTGCCGCCTATGGCCGCAAGATGAGCGATTTTGCGGATTGGTGCGCGGGGCAGGGGATGCCGGTTTCCTACCATCACCACATGGCGGCGGTGATCGAGACCGAGGCGGAACTGGATCTGCTGATGCAGCATTCCTCGGTGCCGCTGTTGTTCGATGCGGGACATATGGCCTTTGCCGGGGGCGATGTGATGCGGGTGATCGAAAACCATCATGCCCGCATCACGCATGTTCATACAAAGGACATCCGCCGCCCGGTGATCGACGCGCTGGACCGCACGCGCGAAAGCTTCCTTGATGCGGTGGTGAAGGGTGCCTTTACCGTGCCGGGCGATGGCAGTCTGGATTTCGAGGCCATCGTGAAGGCGCTAGCGGCGAAAGGCTATGAGGGCTGGTTCGTCGTCGAGGCAGAGCAGGACCCCAGGGTCTCGCCCCCGCTGGAGATGGCGAAGAAAGGGCATGCGGAGCTGCTGCGCGTCATGGCCGCGGCGGGATACGAGGTCATGCCATGAACCGCATCGACGGCAAGATCGCCATTGTCACGGGCGGCACGCAGGGGCTGGGCGCGGCCATCGCGCGGGTCTTTGCGGCAGCCGGGGCGGGTGGCATCGTGATCGTCGGGCGCGGGCTGGAAAAGGGCCGCGCTGTGGCGGAAGACATCACCGCCGCGACCGGCGTTCCGGTCGAGATGCTGGCCGCCGATCTGGGCAACATGGACGATGTGCGCGGCATTGTCGCCGCCGCCGACCGCCGCTTTGGCCGGGTGGATATTCTGGTCAATGCCGCCGGGCTGACCGACCGGGGCAATATGCTGAACACCAGCCCCGAGTTGTTTGACCGCATGATCGCCGTCAATACCCGCGCGCCCTTCTTCCTGATTCAGGACGCGGCGAAAGTGATGATCCGCGAGGGGATCGAGGGGCGCATCGTCAATATCGGATCGGTTTCCGGTCTGGCGGGGCAGCCGTTCCTTGCACCCTATGCGACCTCGAAAGGGGCGCTGGCCACGCTGACCCGGCACGCGGGTTTCGCACTGATGCGCAACCGGATCCATGTCAATCAGCTCGACATCGGCTGGATGAACTCGGACCACGAGCGCAAGCTGGTGCTGTCGGAGACGGGTGATCCGACCTTCATCGACCGGAAGGCCGCCGAAAAGCCCTTTGGCCGTATCCTCGACCCGGCCGAGGTGGCGCGGGCTGTGCTGTGGATGGCGTCGGACGACAGCGGGATGATGACCGGCACCGTCATCCCCTTCGACCAGTCGGTCTACGGTGGCTTTGACGAGGCGCCGGTGCCAGCGGCAAAGCTGGAGGGCTGACATGCGCACCATCAGGGGGCCGGGGGTGTTTCTGGCTCAGTTCGCGGCGGATCAGGCGCCTTACGACAGCCTGCCGGGTTTGGCCGCATGGGCGGCGGGCAAGGGGTTCAAGGGGGTGCAGATCCCGACATGGGACACCCGGCTGATCGACATGCGGCTTGCCGCCGAGAGCGACACCTATTGCGATGAGTTGCGCGGGATGCTGGCCGACCATGGTTTGCAGATCACCGAATTTGCCTCGCATATCACCGGACAACTGGTGGCGGTGCATCCGGCGCATGATGCGGTCATGGACAGTTTCGCGCCCGCGCCGGTGCGCGGCAATCCGAAGGCGCGACGGGCCTGGGCGGAGGAGCAGTTGCGCTTTGCCGCGCGTGCCTCGGCCCGGCTGGGCATCGACCGGCATGTGACCTTTTCGGGTGCGCTGCTGTGGCCCTATCTTTACCCCTATCCGCAATGGCCCGAGGGGCTGGTGGAGGAGGGGTTTGACGAGCTGGCGAAACGCTGGACCCCGATCCTTGACGATTTCGACGCGCATGGCGTGGATGTCTGCTATGAGATCCACCCTTGCGAGGATCTGCACGACGGCCATTCGTGGGAGTATTTCCTTGAGAAGGTGAAAGGCCACCCCCGCGCCAATCTGATGTATGACCCCAGCCATTTCGTGCTTCAGGCGCTGGATTATCTGGCCTTCATTGACCATTACCACGACCGCATCCGCGCCTTCCATGTGAAGGATGCCGAGTTCCGCCCCGATGGCAAATCCGGCGCCTATGGCGGTTATATGCCCTGGGCGAAGCGCGCGGGCCGCTTCCGCAGCCCCGGCGACGGACAGGTGGATTTCGGCGCGATCTTCACCAGGCTGACAACGCATGGCTATGACGGCTGGGCGGTGCTGGAATGGGAATGTTTCGTCAAGAACCCCGAGGACGGCGCCCGCGAAGGCGCGGAGTTCATCGCGGATCACATCATCGGCGTGTCGGATCGCGCCTTCGACGATTTCGTGAAATCCGGCGCGGATCGCCGCGCCAACCGGGCGATGCTCGGTCTGGAGGATGAGGCATGAGACCCTTGCGGCTTGGCATGGTGGGCGGCGGGCACGGCGCTTATATCGGCAATATTCATCGCCTTGCGGCGCGGCTGGATGGCCAGTGGCAGCTTGTGGCGGGCGCCTTCGATGTGGACCCGAAGCGCGGCCGCGCCTTCGCGCTTTCGCAGGGGCTTGACCCCGCGCGGAGCTACGGGACATGGCAGGAGATGATCGCGGCAGAGGCCGCGCGGCCCGACCGGATGGAGGCGGTGGCGATCTGCACGCCGAATTTCACCCATTACCCGATCGCGAAGGCGCTGATCGAGGCGGGGTTCGGTGTGATCTGCGAAAAGCCGCTGACCGCCACACTGGCGGATGCGGTGGCGCTGGAACAACTGGCGCGGGACAGCGGGCGTTTTGTCGGAGTGACCTATACCTATTCGGGTTACCCGATGGTGCACGAGGCGCGCGTGCGGGTCGCGGCGGGTGAAATCGGCGCGGTGCGCACGGTGCAGGTGGAATATCCGCTGGAATGGATGGCGACGGCCATCGAGCAGCAGGGTAATGCGCAGGCGGCCTGGCGCACCGATCCGGTGAAGAACGGCCGGGGCGGTTCCATCGGCGATATCGGCACCCATGCCTATCATCTGGCGGGGTTTGTCAGCGGGCTGACGCTGGACAGCCTGACCGCCGATCTGGCGACTTTCGTGAGCGGCCGGGCGCTGGATGACAACGCGCATGTGATGCTGCGCTATCAGGGCGGGGCGCGCGGGCTTTTGTGGTCGTCGCAGGTCGCCATCGGCCATTCCAACGGCGTGCGGCTGCGGGTCTTTGGCGAGAAGGGCTCGCTGCAATGGTATCAGGAACAGCCGAACGAGCTGATCCTGACGCCGCTGGAAGGCCGGGTGCAGGTGGTGAAACGCGGCGCGACGGATCTGTCGGAGGATGCGCAGGCGCGCACCCGCACCCCGCCGGGCCATCCCGAAGGGTATCTGGAGGCTTTCGCCAATCTTTACGCGGGCTTTGCCGAGGCGATCCGGGCGCGGGCCGAGGGGCGCGAACCTGATGCCATCGGGCGCAACCTGCCGACGGCATGGGACGGGCTGAAGGGCGTGGCTTTCGTTGAGGCGGTGGTGGACAGCGCCGAGGCGGCGGATCAGCCCTGGTTGCGGCCGGTGGCAGTATAGCTTCCGGGCGGTGCAATGGTCTGCACGGCAGGGCGTGACGGAAATATCTGTTGACTCCTGCAATAAGACTGCAATACTCATTGCAACACGGATAAATTTGCAATTTTTCAACTGACTTCACGGGGTTCGCGGCTGGGGAGGCTGCGGGCTGCCCTGTCGCAAGATCGCCTGTGCGATCCGGGAGGAGAGAGCATGAAGGACTTCGTATCCGGCATCAGCCTTGAGGCGTTTCGCGCTGAAGCCGAAACCACGACGACGCCGGCAATGTGCCCTTCGGCCATGGTCATCGAAAAGAACATCCCGATCTATGACGGGGCCAGCGTAACCGAGGCGATTGCGCCGGAATGGGCGGGGGTCATCGGGCAGGGGCCGGGCGTCTTTGTCATCAAGCGCGCCTTCGCCGATCTGGGCGCCATCGACCGCGCCAGCGACGCCTTCCGCGCCATCATCGCGCAGGAGCGGGCGGAAGGGATTGCAGCGGGGGATCATTTCGCCAAGGCGGGTGCGAATGACCGGATCTGGAACAGCCTGCAAAAGCTGTGTCTGCATGATCCGGCGGTCTATGCGCGCTATATGGCCAATCCGGTGATCGACATTGCCTGCCGCGCCTGGCTTGGCCCCGGCTATCAGCTGGCGACCCAGGTCAATCAGGTGCGTCCCGGTGGCAAGGCACAGGCGCCGCACCGCGACTATCATCTGGGTTTCATGTCGCCCGACCAGATGGCGCAGTACCCCGATCACATCCATGCCACGGGGCCGACGCTGATCCTGCAAGGCGGCGTGGCGCATTGCGACATGCCGGTGGAAAGCGGCACGACCAAGCTTCTGCCGCATTCGCAGCGCTACCTGCATGGCTATATCGCCGCGACCCGCCCCGAGTTCCGCGATTATTTCGAGGCGCATCACGTCCAGTTGCCTCTGGAAAAGGGCGATGCGATCTTCTTCAGCCCGGCGCTGTTCCATGCGGCGGGCGAGAACCGGACGGCCGATGTGGTGCGGATGGTGAACCTGATCCAGACCGCCTCGGCCTTCGCGCGGCATATGGAAAACCTTGACCGCACCGCGATGGTGCGCGCGGTCTACCCGCATCTGGCCGCGCTTTCACCCGAGGGGCGGCGCGCCGTCATCGCGGCGACGGCGGACGGCTATCCTTTCCCGACCAATCTGGACACCGATCCGCCGATCGGGGGTCTTGCTCCCGAAAGTCAGCAGGATCTGCTGGCCCGTGCGGTTGCCGAAGGGTGGGATCAGGCGCGGCTGGAGACCGCGCTGGAGGAACAGGCCCGCAAACGCCGGGCCTGAGCGGCGACAGTTCCGGGGGGAATCCGGCGCCGCAAGATAACGACCAAAGGGAGGAGAAACCTATGAAGAAAATGCTGCACACCGTGGCCGCAGCGGCCTTGCTTGCGACCACGGCCCTGGCCGGGGCTGCCCATGCGGAGGGCGAGAAATTCGTCTGGATCAGCCATGGCCCGGACAGCGACAGCTGGTTCAACGTGATCAAGAATGCAATCAAGGTCACGAACGAGCAGATGGGCGTGGAAACCGAATACCGCAATCCGCCGACCGGCGATCTGGCCGATATGGCGCGGATCGTGCAGCAGGCTTCGGCTGCGGGCGTGGACGGGATCATCGTCACCATCGCCGATTACAATGTGCTGGAAGGCCCGATCAAGGATGCCGTCGCCAAGGGCATCCCGGTGGTCACCGTGAACTCGGGCACCGTCGAGGAAAGCCAGAAGCTTGGCGCTCTGATGCATGTCGGCCAGCCGGAATACGAGGCGGGTCTGGGTGCGGGCAAGCGCGCGAAAGAGGCCGGGATCAGCTCGTTCCTGTGCGTGAACCACTATATCACCAACCCGGCTTCGGTTGAGCGCTGCCGCGGCTTTGCCGATGCGCTTGGCGTTGATCTGGGCAGCCAGATGATCGATTCCGGCATCGACCCGTCGGAGGTGCAGAACAAGGTGAAGGCCTATCTGACCGCCAACCCCGACACTGGCGCGATCCTGACGCTTGGGCCCAATTCGGCCGAGCCCTCGATCCGTGCGGTGAAGGATATGGGGCTGGATGGCGAGATCTATTTCGGCACCTTCGACCTGTCTTCGGAAATCTCGGCCGGGATCAAGGATGGCACCATCAACTTTGCCATCGACCAGCAGCCCTTCCTGCAAGGCTCGGTGCCGATTCAGGTGCTGACCAATTATGTGCGCTACGGCGTTGCCCCGGCCAATTCGATCTTCACCGGCCCGGGCTTCGTGACCAAGGACAATATCGAACTGGTTGAATCGCTGGCGGGCGAGTTCCGCTGAGCGACCCCGCCCCTACGGGGCCAGCGTGCGGATGAATGCTCCCCATCCGCACGCCTTTCCTCTGATCTCAACGAGGCCAAGAATGACCGATACCACCTCCGGCCCGGCCGGTGACGAACGCATAAAAGATGTCTCTCCGCTGCGCCGTATGCTGATCCGCCCGGAACTGGGCGGGATCTGCGGCACCATTCTGGTCTTCATCCTGTTCGGGCTGATCGCCGGGGACAGCGGCATGTTCGCCGCCGAAGGAGTGATGAACTGGACGGTGGTTTCGGCACAATTCATGGTCATCGCGGTCGGGGCCTGCCTGCTGATGATCGCGGGCGAGTTCGACCTGTCCACCGGCTCGATGATCGGGTTTTCCGGGGTGCTGATGGCGATTCTGTCGGTGCAGATGGGCTGGCCGCTGTGGCTGGCCATTCTGGCAACCTTTGCTTTCTGTATCGCCATCGGGGCGCTGAATGGCTGGCTGGTGATCCGCACCGGACTGCCCTCGTTCATCGTGACGCTGGCCTTCCTATACATCCTGCGCGGGCTGACGATCTGGGGATCGGTCTATTTCACCCGGCAGACCATCATCGGCGGCGTGGCCGACCGGGCGCAGGGCGACTGGCTGGCGCCGGTCTTCGGTGGCAAGATCCTGACGGGCCTGTTTCAATGGATGGGCGATGCGGGCTGGATCGCCACTTTCACGCGCGGCAACCGTGCCGGGCAGCCGGTGGTGGACGGCATCCCCATGCTGGTGGTCTGGGCCCTCGCGCTGGTGATCTTCGGCCACTGGTTGCTGACGCGCACCAAATTCGGCAACTGGGTCTTCGCCAGCGGTGGTGATGCGCAGGCGGCGCGCTATGTCGGTGTGCCGGTGAACCGGGTGAAGATCCTGATGTTCATGTTCTCGGCCTTCTGTGCCTGCGTCTTTTCGATGTGTCAGGTGATGGAATTCGGCTCGGCCGCCGCCGACCGGGGCCTGCTGAAGGAGTTCGAGGCGATCATTTGCGTGGTGATCGGCGGCGCGCTGCTGACCGGCGGTTACGGCTCGGTCATCGGGGCGGCGCTGGGGGCGGTGATCTTCGGCGTGGTGCAGCAGGGTCTGTTCTTCGCCAACGCCGAAAGCTCGCTTTTCCGGGTGTTCCTCGGGATGATCCTGCTGATCGCGGTCATCATGAACACCTACATCCGCCGCATCATCACGGGGGAACGCTGATGACCACGCCCATCGTCGACATGCGCGACATCAAGAAACATTTCGGCCATGTGATCGCGCTGAACGGGGTGTCCTTCGATGTGCGCGCCGGGGAATGCCATTGCCTGCTGGGCGACAACGGCGCCGGGAAATCGACTTTCATCAAGACCATGTCGGGCGTGTTCCGCCCCAGCGCGGGTGAGATGCGGGTGGAGGGCAGGCCGGTTGTCTTTGAAAGCCCGCGCGACGCCATGACGGCGGGAATTGCCACTGTGTATCAGGATCTGGCGATGATCCCGCTGATGAGTGTCAGTCGCAATTTCTGGATGGGGCGCGAGCCGGAAAAGGGCATCTGGCCGCTGCGCACGCTGGATCTGGCCAAGGCCGACGCCATCACCATGAGCGAGATGCGGAAAATGGGCATCAACCTGCGTGGCCCCGATCAGGCGGTCGGCACCCTGTCGGGGGGCGAGCGGCAGACCGTCGCCATTGCCCGTGCCGTCTATTTCGGCGCCAAGGTGCTGATCCTGGACGAGCCGACCTCGGCCCTGGGTGTGCGGCAGACGGCGAATGTGCTGGGCACGATTGACCGGGTGCGCAAGCAGGGGATCGGTGTGGTATTCATCACCCATAACGTGCGGCATGCGATGGCGGTCGGTGACCGGTTCACCGTGCTGAACCGGGGGCAGACGCTGGGGACAGCCTTGCGCGGCGAGGTGGATGCGCCGGGCTTGCAGGACATGATGGCCGGCGGGCAGGAACTGGCGGATCTGGAAAGCTCGCTGGGCGGCACGATCTGAGGCGGGGCGGGTCAGACCTTACTCCCCTTGCTGCGGGAGAAGGTGCTGATCCAGCCCGGCGGCCATTTCTGCGGCCACCTCGTGCAGGACGGCGATGAAGCGCCGGACCTGCGCGATCCGGGTGCTGCGCGGCGGATGCCACAGCGCCACCCGATACGGCACCGAAACCGACAGCCGCCGCAGCGCGACCGGCCCGCCCGCATGGCTGGCCGCCGTCAGCGGGTTGATCACCGACAGACCGACCCCCGCCGCCACCATGGCGCAGACGCTGGCGGCGGTGGTCGTTTCTGCGGCATAGTCGCGCGAGACATCGGCCTCGTGAAACACCACATCCAGCTTGTGCCGGTAGGGGTCGTTCTGGCTGAAATAGATGAAGGGCTGGTTCGCGAAATCGGCCGGGGTCAGCACATTGCGCGCGGTCAGCGGATGCCCCTGCGGCAGGACGCAGACCATATCCCCGACAAAGACGGATTCGCCGGTCGCACTTTCCCGCTCTGACAGGTTTTCGGCCAGACACAGGTCGAAAACCTGAGTTGTCATTTCATGCCGCAGCGAGGGCTCCTCGTGCGAGTGGATCGAAAAATGCACATCGCGGCGGGTTTTCAGAAAGCGTTGGATGACGCGGGGGATGATGGATTCCGCATAGGCCGGAATGCTGGCGATGCGGAAGTTTGCGGCATTGTGGGTGCGGATGGCCGAGGCGGCGCGGCTGATCTCATCCAGCCCGACAAAAGAGCGCAGCACCACCTCATGCAGCAGGATCGCCTGCTGCGTGGGTGTCAGCCGCTTGCCGAAACGCAGGAACAGGTCAAAGCCAAGACGGCTTTCGATCTCGCGGATCTCGCGGCTCAGCGTGGGCTGTGAACTGCCCAGTTTGGCGGCGGCGGCGGTAATGCTCTTGTTCACCATGACCGCGTTGAAGACGTCAATCTGGCGCTGGTTCAGTTTCATGGTGATCCCCTTTTCCCTTTTCATATCAGAAATGAATAAGAAACGCCCATGAAGTATTTCATTTGCATGAAAACATCTGGGAAGGTGGCGGAAACCCAGAACAGACAAAGGGTCGTCATGTCCCAGACCATTGCCCTGGCCCCGGCCCCTGCCGATGACCCCGCGCCGGATCTGCTGCATCGCCGCGACGGCGCGCTGCGCATGGAAGGCGTGCCGCTGACCCGCATCGCCGAGGCGGTGGGGACGCCGTTCTACGCCTATTCGGCGCAGGCGCTGCGGGCGGGATACACCGCGTTGTCGGGCGCAGTCGCGCCGCACGGGGTGGATGTCTGCTTTGCGGTGAAGGCCAACAGCAACATTCACGTCCTGTCGGAATTTGCCCGGCTGGGATGCGGTATGGACATCGTATCGGGTGGCGAGATGGCGCGCGCGCTGGCCGCAGGGGTGCCTGCGGAGCGGATCATCTTTTCCGGTGTCGGCAAGACCGAGGCGGAAATCCGGGCGGCGCTGCTGGCGGGCCTGCATCAGATCAATGTCGAAAGCCCGGCGGAGCTGGAGGTGGTGGCGGCGGTCGCGCGCGATCTGGGCCAGAGCGCCCCGGTGGCGCTGCGGGTCAATCCCGATGTCGATGCCCTGACCCATGCCAAGATCACCACCGCGCGCAAGGACAGCAAATTCGGTATCGCCATCGGCGAGATCCCCGCGCTTTATGCCGCCGCCGCGATGCGGCCCGAACTGAACATGGTCGGGCTGGCGGTGCATATCGGGTCGCAGATCCTTGATCTTGCGCCGTTCCGCCGGGCCTGGGCCGCAATGGCCGGCCTGGTCCACGATCTGCGGGCGGCGGGGCAGCAGGTCGGACGGCTGGATCTGGGTGGCGGGCTCGGGGTAGGGGGCGACGGCCACTCCGGCCCCGATCTGGCCGAATATGCCCGGATCATCGCGGATACGGTGGGCGGCATGGGGCTGGCGCTGAATGTGGAGCCGGGGCGCTGGCTCTGCGCCCGGGCCGGGGTCATGGTGGCCCGGGTGATCTATACCAAACCCGGTGACGGCGCGGATTTCGCCATTGTCGACGCGGCGATGAACGATCTGATGCGCCCGGCGCTGTATGACGCCCGGCATGCGGTAGAGCCGCTGGCCCCGCCGCGTCAGGTGGGGGCCACGACCCCTTGCCGGCTTGTTGGCCCGATCTGTGAAAGCTCGGACGATTTCGGGACATATCAGGGACTTGGCCCGCTTCAGGCCGGGGACCTTCTGGCCTTCCGCGACGCGGGAGCCTACGGCGCGGCCATGTCCTCAACCTATAATTCGCGGGATCTGATTCCCGAGGTTCTGGTGGATGGTGCGCAGTTCCGTGTGATCCGTCGCCGGGTCGGTATCGACGAGGCGCTGCAACTGGAACAGCCCGGACCGTGGCAGCGCGCCGGGTAAAGGGGGAAGCAAAGGGGGGTGCCGTGCGACAGGCCCGCCCGGAAACAAGGGTCGCCGATAACAGCGGTCGCAGGGTGCTCCCGATCAACAGCGGCCAAACCGACAGAGCGAGGTACAAGATGAACAAGAAGATGAAACTGCTTCTGGCCACCGGCCTGACCAGCCTTGTGCTGATGTCGCCGGCGCTGGCCGAGAACATGCTGCGCGTGTCCTATCCCGAAGACCCCAAGACCGCCGACGTGCAGATGACGACGGATGCCTATACACTTCCGCTGAATATCTTCGACCGGCTGGTGGAATCCGAGACGACGGCGCCGGGCCAGTCGGCGTTGGTGCCGGGGTTGGCCGAAAGCTGGGATGTGTCGGAGGACGGCCTGACCTATACTTTCCACCTCCGCGGGGGGGTGACCTTCCATGACGGCGCGGCGCTGACCGCCGATGATGTGGTCTATACCTTTGACCGGATGCTGAACCCGGCAACCAAGGCGCTGAACACCGATATCCTGACCTTCATTGCCGGGGCCGAGGACCGGCTGGATGGCAAGGCCGACAGTGTGTCGGGGCTGAAGGCGCTGGACGAGCACACGGTCCAGATCACCCTGTCGAAACCCTATGCGGCCTTCCTTGCGCTGCTGGCCTCGCCCGGCGCCTCGATCTACAACCGCGCCTTTACCGAAGCTGCGGGCGATCAGTTCGGTCTGACGGCGGAAACCACGAATGGCACCGGCCCGTTCATTCTGCGCGACTATACGCTGAACGACAGCCAGATGCTTGAGGCGAACGACAATTACTGGCGTGGTCGCCCGAAGCTTGACCGGCTGCTGGTGCGCGTGGTGTCGGATTCCGAAACGTTGCGGATGCTGTTCGAATCCGACGAACTGGACGTGTTCGATCTGGATTACGCGCCAACCCAGACCCCGTATTTCTATGGCAGCGACCAGTGGAAGGATCAGGTCCGTTCCGGTCCGCGGGTGGGGATCTATTATTACAACATCAACCAGCTGAAAAAGCCGTTCGACGATGCGCGCGTGCGCAAGGCGTTCCAGATGTCGATCGACCGGCAGACCATTCTGGACAAGAACTTCTACGGCAAGGGCAAGCTGGAAGACGGCGTGATGCCGCGCGGCCTGGCCTGCTATACCCCGGCGACGCCCATCGAATACAACCCGGCCAGGGCGAAGGAACTGCTGGCCGAGGCGGGTTACCCGGACGGGGTGGATATCAATCTGCAACAGGTGTCGAGCTGGTCGACGAAATGGTCTGACATGAACCAGATCATCCAGGCGCAGGTGGCCGAGGCCGGGTTCAAGGCCAATATCGTCACCACCGACGAGGCCGCCTTCCTCGCCGCGCGCAAGGCGGGCGATGCCGAGGCTTATACCCAGGTTTGGTCCGCCGATTTCAACGACCCGGACAATTTCTTCTACACCTTCTTCTCGGAATCCGGGACCAAGGTCAGGGGCTACAACAACAATGACCCCGAGGTCTTTGCCGCCATCGAAAAGGCGCGCGGCATGACCGATCAGGAGGCGCGCTGCAAGCTGTATCAGGAACTGACGGCCCGCATCGTCGATACCGATGCCGCCTGGGTGCCGCTGTTCAGTCTGGACCACAGCTATGTGGTGCAGCCGCGGGTGAAGAACTTCGTCGTGCCGTGGAACGGCTGGAGCGACATGAACTATTACAAGGTGGACGTCGAGTAAGAGTACCTTGACGGGGTGCGCGGAACCGCGCACCCCGGCCCAGGCATTTCATCCTTCCGCCTCGCCCCCGCCCTGCGCGGGTGCCGCAGAAAGAGCCTTTCCCGATGTTGATGTTCGCGCTCCGACGCATCCTTGTGTCCATTCCGGTCCTGATCGGCATTACGCTGATCCTGTTCATCATGCTGAACGTCGTGCCCGGCGATCCCATCGCGCTGATGATGAAGGAACACGCCAGTGCCGATGTGATCGAGCGGGTGCGGGCGCAGATGCGTCTAGATGACCCGCTGATCACCCGTTATCTCAGGTTCCTGTGGGATGCGCTGCATGGTGATCTGGGCAATTCGATCAAGCTCAACCGTCCGGTCACTGACCTGATCCTCAAGGCCTTTCCCAATACGCTGATGCTGGCGGTTTCGGCCGCGCTGGTGTCCTGGGTCATCGGCATTCCGGTGGGCATCCTGTCGGCGGTCCGGCGCGACAGTTTCATTGACCGCTTCTTCATGGGTTTCTCGCTGCTGGGCGTGTCGATGCCGATCTTCTGGTCGGCGCTGCTGCTGCAATATATCTTCGCGATGAAGCTGGAGCTGCTGCCGGTGTCGGGCTTCTATGGCTGGCAATACATGATCCTGCCCGCCGTGGTGCTGGGCTGGTCCTCGGCCGGGGTGATCGCGCGTCTGATGCGGTCGAGCCTGCTGGAGGTGATGCGGCTGGATTACATCCGCACCGCGCGCGCCAAGGGCTTGCGCGAAACCGGCGTCATCACCCGGCATGCGTTGAAGAATGCGCTGATCCCGGTGGTCACGATCATGGCGATTCAGGTCGCGGGGCTGCTGTCGGGCGCGGTCATCACCGAGGCGATCTTTTCGATCCCCGGCGTCGGGCGCATCACGGTCAGCGCCATATCCTCGCGCGATATGCCGCTTTTGCAGGGCGCGGTGCTGTTTGCCACGGTTCTGGTGATCTTCGGCAATCTGGTGGCCGACATCCTGTATTCCGTCCTTGATCCCCGCATCCGGGCGCAGATGAGGAAAGAGGTGTGATGTCACGTTCTTCCGACCTGACCGACGCGCCTGAGGCGCTGGAAGAAGCAAGCTTCCTGCGTGATACCCTCCGGGCCTTCCGCAGGAACCGCATGGCCATGCTGGGCCTTGGCTTCGTGCTGCTGCTTGTCCTGGGCGCCATCTTCGCGCCCTGGATCAGCCCGCATGATCCCTACCGCGTGGCGCTGGACGAACAGTTGCTGCCCGCCTCGACAACCTATTGGCTGGGCACCGACAATTTCGGCCGGGACGTTCTGACCCGCATCCTTTACGGCGCGCGCATCTCGCTGGTGGTGGGGATCGTGCCAAGCCTGATCTCGCTGAGCATCGGCACGATGATGGGCATTCTCAGCGGATATCTGGGCGGGCGTACCGATTTTGTCATCATGCGGCTGGCCGACATGATGATCGCCTTCCCGTCGCTGCTGCTGGCCATGGTGGTGATGTATACGCTGGGTGCGAACCTGCTGAACATCTTCCTTGCGCTGGCGCTTGTCGGCTGGGCTTCGGTCGCGAGGGTGGTGCGGTCGCAGACGCTGGCGCTGCGCGAGAAGGAATTCATCGAAGCCGCGCGCGCCAACGGCACGGCGAGAGTTACCGTGATGCTGCGGCACATCTTTCCGAACGTCATTCCGACGCTGATCGTGCTGTTCACCCTCGCCATCCCCGAGGCGATCATGTGGGAATCGAGCCTCAGCTTTCTGGGGGTCGGCGTGCAGCCACCGGAGGCAAGCTGGGGTCTGCTGGTGGCCAAGGGCAAGGAATACATGTTCCAGGCCCCCACCGTGGCCATCGCCCCCGGCGTGGCGATCCTGCTGACGGTGCTGGCCTTCAATTTCATCGGCGATGGGTTGCGCGACGCGCTTGACCCTTCGATGAAGGACTGAGCGATGACGGCAGAAACCATTCTTTCCGTGCGCGGCCTGTGTACCGATTTCAGCGGCGACCGCGGCAATGTGCGGGTGCTGGACGACGTGTCCTTTGATGTGGGCCGGGGCCGGATCGTCGGGGTCGTCGGCGAATCCGGTTCGGGCAAAAGCATGACGGCGCTGTCACTCATGGGGCTGGTGCCGCAGCCGCAGGGGCGGGTCAGCGCCCGGTCGATCACACTCGACGGCCGCGATATCACCCGCCTCGGTCCCGCCGGGATGCGGGGCATCCGGGGCCGCGATATCGCCATGGTGTTCCAGGAGCCGATGACCTCGCTCAACCCCGTGCGGCGGGTGTGGGAACAGGTGGGCGAGCCGCTGGCGATCCACCACGGGCTTGGCCGCCGCGCCATCCGCGCCCGCGTGCTTGAGATGTTCGAACTGGTCGGCATTCCCGAACCGCAGACCCGGCTGGACGCCTATCCGCATCAGCTTTCGGGTGGGCTGCGGCAGCGGGCCATGATCGCGATGGGTCTGATCTGTGAGCCGAAGCTTCTGATCGCGGACGAGCCGACCACGGCGCTGGATGTGACCACGCAATCGCAGATCCTGCATCTGATGCGCGACCTGCGCGATCGGGTGGGCACCTCGATCATCCTCATCACGCATGATCTGGGGATCATCGCCGAAATGTGCGACGAGGTGAACGTGATGTATGCCGGGCAACTGGTGGAACAGGCCGATGTGTTCAGCCTGTTCGAGACGCCCTCGCATCCCTACACGCGCGGCCTGCTGGCCTCGATCCCGCGCGCGACGGAGCCACGGGCCGGGCGGCGGATGCCCTCGATCCCCGGCATGGTGCCGAACCTTGCCCGGTTGCCGCCCGGTTGCCGCTTCAACCCGCGCTGCGGCGCCGCCATGCCGGTCTGCCTGCAACGCGACCCCGTCCTGACCGGCATCGCCCCCGGCCATGCCGCGCGCTGCTGGCTGCACAGCCCGAACGGAGACCGGACATGACCGAGGATGTGGTGATTTCCACCCGCGACCTGACCCGGCATTTCCATGTCGGCGGCGGATTTCTGGGCGGGCCGGCACGGGTGGTCCGGGCGGTCGACGGTGTCACGCTGGACATCCGCGCGCGCGAAACCTTTGCGCTGGTGGGTGAAAGCGGCTGCGGCAAGACCACGCTGGGCCGGGTGATGCTGCGTCTGCAAGAACCGAGTTCAGGAACCGTGGCCTATCGCGGCACCGATCTGACCGGCCTGGACGAAGCCACGATGAACGGGCTGCGCAAGAAATTGCAGATCGTATTCCAGGACCCTTATGCCTCGCTCAATCCGCGGATGCGGGTCGGTGAAATCCTGTCAGAGCCGCTGCGCAGCCATGGTTTCGGCACGGCGGGTGAGATTCGTGACCGCTGCGCCGAACTGCTGGAGATGGTGGGGCTGCGCCGGCAATACCTGCGCAACTATCCGCATCAGTTCTCGGGCGGCCAGCGTCAGCGTATCGGCATCGCGCGGGCATTGGCGAACCGCCCTGATTTCGTGGTTTGCGACGAATCCGTCTCGGCGCTGGATGTGTCGATTCAGGCGCAGGTTCTGAACCTGCTGGCCGAGCTTCAGGACCAGCTCAGCCTGACCTATCTGTTCATCACTCACGATCTTGCCGTGGTGCGGCAGTTCGCGGACCGGGTGGGGGTGATGTTTCTGGGGCGCGTGGTCGAGGTCGGTACGACGGAAGAGCTGTTTGCCCGGCCGTTGCATCCCTATACGATGCTTCTGATGGCGGCGGTGCCGCGCCCTGATCCCCGCCTGCGCGGGCGGGACAGGCCGATGATGCAGGGCGAGATTCCAAGCCCGATGAATCTGCCCTCGGGATGCCGGTTTCACACCCGCTGCCCCTTCGCGCGCGAGATTTGCCGGACGGAAGATCCGGCACTGCAAGACCGGGATGGGCGGGCGGTGGCCTGTCACTTCCCGCTGGATGGTTGAGAAGGAGAGACCTTTGGATCTGATCGTGAGCGGGCAGGGGGCGGGCTGGCAGGCCCGCTTCGGCGACAGGATCTGGCGGGCTGCGGTGGGCCGGGGCGGTATCGCGGTGAAACAGGCCGAGGGCGACGGGATCAGCCCGGTCGGCTGCTGGCCGATCCGCCGCGTGCTGTGGCGGGCCGACAAGCTGGGATCTGCGCCGGTGACCGTGTTCCCGACCGCCAGGATCGCGCCCGATGACGGCTGGTGCGATGCGCCCGATCACCCGGATTACAACCGCCCTGTGAAGCGCCCCTTCGCTGCCAGCCATGAAGAGATATGGCGGGCCGATGATCTTTACGACATCGTTGTCGTGCTGGGGCAGAATGATGATCCGGTGGTTCCGGGCGCGGGCAGCGCGATCTTCCTGCATCTGGCGCGCGAGGGCTATACCCCGACCGCCGGATGCGCCGCGCTGAGCCGGGCCGACCTGCTGGAGTTTCTGGCACTGGCCGGGCCCGATACCCGGCTGTGTTTCCGCGAAACCGAATGAGGCGGCCATGAGCGGGATCGACATGCAGGCGCTGGAACGCGCACTTGATCTGCTGCCCGGTCAGTATCGCGGCCCTGCCGGTGTGGCGGGCGTGGTGAAGGACGGGCAGGTGATCGCGCGGCGGGCCTGGGGCTATGCCGATATGGTGGCGCGGCTGCCGATGACCGCGACGCTGCGCATGCCGATCTGCTCGATCTCAAAACAGATGACCTGTGCGCTGCTGCTGGATCTGTTCGACGACCCCGAGGAACTGGCGCCGCTGCTGCCCGATCTGCTGCCGCGATTTGAAGGGCCGCTGCCCAGCGTCGCGCAGCTCTGTCATAACCAGTCAGGATTGCGCGATTACTGGGCCCTGAGCGTTCTGCAAGGGGCGGCGCCGGAAGGCCGCTGCACGGTGGCGCAGGGGATGGAGCTGCTGGCGACGGCGCGGGACGGGCATTTTGCGCCGGGGGCGCATTATTCCTACAGCAACGGCAACTTCCGCCTGCTGGCAGAACTGATCCGGCGCGCGACGGGCCGCGATTTCGGGGCACTGCTGGCCGAACGCATTCTGCGCCCCGCGGGGATGCCGACCGCCTGTTTGGGCGCCGACACAAGCGATCACATCGATGGTGTGATGGGCTATGAAGGCAATGACGAGGTGGGCTTTCTGCCCGCCGAGACTGCAATCACATGGTTTGGCGATGCCGGTGTCATGGCCTCGCTGGACGATATGCTGGCGTGGGAGCACCATATCGACGCGACGCGCGATGATCCGTCCGGGCTCTACCGGCGCATTTCGGCGCCTGCCACTTTCGCCGATGGCACGCCCGCGCCCTATGCCTATGGCCTGCGCCGCTACAGCCATGCGGGTTACGAGGTGACGGGCCATGGCGGCGGATTGCGCGGCTTTTGTTCTTACCGGCTGCATGTCGCGGCAGAACGGCTTTCGGTGGTGGTGATCTTCAATCACGAGGCCAGCGCGATGCGCGCGACCGAGGCGCTGCTGGCGGCTGCGCTGGATCTGCCCGCGCCCGCTGCGCCGGTTCCGGCGCAGGGCTGGGGCGGGCTGTGGCTTGACCCTGAGGCGGATCTGTTCCTGCGCACGACCGATACGCCTGGCGGGGTGCGACTGCATTACGCGGTCTCGCCCGTGCTGCTGGCCCCGGTCAGCGCCAGCCAGGCCGAGGCCCCCGGCATCCTGCTGCGGCGGGAGGGCGGGGCGCTGGTCATGGAGCGCCCGGCCGAGAACCTGATCGTCCGGGCCGAACCGCTGGAGCCGGTGGACCGTGCCGATGCCGCGGATATCGCCGGGCAATATCACGCGGGCGCCATCGACGCCGGTCTGGTGATCGAGGCGCGGGACGGCGCGGCCTATATCGGTTTTGAAGGGCTGTTCGGCCCGGGCCCGATGGAGCGGATGTATCCTCTGGCACACGACCTGTGGTCGGTGACCTGCCGTCGCGCCATGGATGCGGCCCCGCCCGGCGAATGGACCCTGCGTATCCGGCGGGGCAGCGATGGCCGCGTCACCGGGCTGACGCTGGGTTGCTGGCTGGCCCGCAAGATCCAGTATGACGGCCCGGTGGACGGCTGATCGTTTCCGGTATTTTGGTGCAAGCAGAAATGCGCTGCATGTTGATCAATGAGCGCATCCGGACGGGGCAGAGACCTCTGCTATCTGAGCGCTGACTGGCGGTGCCCGCGGGTTTCCGAAGAGTCGGCTAATCTATATTATGTTATAATATTCAGTGCGAGCCATCCGCTTGGTCTCGTCAGGCTGCCGTCAGCGCGGGCGCCTGCTGGCCTGCACACCGGCCTCGGTCACGATCAGGTCGAGCGGGATGTCATGCGGTTGCGGGCAGATCGTATCGAGCCGCGCTGCCTGAAACCCGACACCGATCACCAGCGGCGCGGGGGTCAGCGCGGCCAGCGTGCGGTCGAAATAACCGCCGCCATAGCCAAGCCGGAAAGCGGCATCATCCCATCCGACCAATGGCGCCAGCGCCACGTCCGGGATCAGGCGCAGGCTGTCGGCGGGCGGAACCGGGATGTTCCAGTCACCACGCTCCATCCGGGTTTCGGGCGTCCAGTGCCGGAACACCAGCGGGGCGAACCGGGTTTCGACCACCGGCAGCGCGATGCGGAATCCCGCCTCGTGCAGCGTGAACATCAACGGCCTCAGATCGGGTTCACCCTTGATCGGCCAATAGGCGGAAAACACACCGCCCGGCGGCAACATGCCCGGCACCAGCCCCGCGAGATGACGAAATATCGCAGTGCCGATGGTCTGGCGTTCGGTGACGCGCAGGGCATCGCGGGCGGCGCGCAGCCGGGCCCGTTCGGCCCGGCGCCAGCCTGGCAGGTCAGAGACATCGGCGGGTGCAAGATCTGCCGCAAGACAGGGCGATGAGGCGGGTGGCCGGGCCTGCGGATCATCTGTCATGCCCGGCTCCCTGCGGCACGGGCCAGACAGGCCGTCGCCTCATCCGCCATCAGGTGCAGGCGCTGCGCCGCCGGAACGATATCGCGGATCGCCCCCACGCCCTGCCCGGCGTAAAGCGCCATCGCCTCCAGATTGCCCGTGGTGTGGCGCATCGGGGAATCCGTGCTGAAGCGCATGAGTGCCGTGCCCCCGTCTTCGGCGATCACCTCGCGCGGCAGGCGGGCCGGATCATGGCCCAGCAGGCGATTGCCCAGCCCCTGTGTCACGCTGTTGCCGATCACCCGCACCGCTGCGCCCATCGGCCAGTTCAGCACGAACACATCGGTCAGCACGGTTTCCTCGCCGCGTGCCGCGACCACGCGCGCCTTGTGATAGTCATGCGCGAAGGACTCTGCCGTCGCCAGAAAGGCTGTGCCGCATTGCACACCCTGCGCGCCCGCCGCCAGCGCTGCCGCAAGGCCGCGTCCGGTGGAAATGCCGCCCGAAATGACGACGGGAACGCCGGCCTCGGCAAGCAGGGTTTCGGCAAGGGCGAAGGCACCGCTGCGGCCATGCACATGGCCCCCCGCCTCGACCCCCTGTGCGATAAGGACATCCGCCCCCGCATCTTCCGCCATCCGTGCCGCCCCGGCGCTGCCTACCTGATGCAGCACCAGCCCACCGGCCTGTTTGATGCGCCGCACCACTGCCGGGATCACATCCCAGAAGAAGGTGAAGGTATCGACCCCGAGATCAAGGCAACGGCCGATCTGGGCATCCAGCAACAAGGGGTCGGTGGCTGCCGGGATCAGGTTGACCGCAAAGCGACGGTCGGTTGCGGCCCGCAGCGCTGTCACCTCGGCCTCGATCAGGGCGGGATCTTCGCGCACCATGCCCAGCATCGCAAAGCCGCCAGCCTGCGCAACAGCGGCCGCGAGTTCCCATCTTGCCACGCCGCCCATACCCGCCAGCAGGATGGGAAGCTCGCAGCCCAGCATGTCGCACAGCGGCGTTCGCAGGATTGTCCGATCTTGCATGATCTTGTCCTCGCCCGGCGGGCAAGGCGTGGCGCCCGCTTGCAATCTGGTCTAGGACTGATAAGTGGTATTGTAAATACTTATTTGAAAGCCAAGCGATGCGCCTGACCTCTTTCACCGATTACGGGCTTCGGATGCTGATGCGCATGGCCGGAGAGCCGGAGCGCGGCTTTACCACCGCCGCTCTGGCGGCAGAGTTCGGCCTGTCGCGCCATCATCTGACCAAGATCCTGCACCGGCTGGCCCAGGCGGGTCATGTGACGACGCGCCGGGGTCAGGGGGGCGGGGTCACGCTGGCCCGGCCTGCGGGCGATATCCGGCTGGGCGCGCTGGTCCGACTGCTGGAGCAGGACCAGCCGCTTGTCGAATGTTTCGGCCCGGACCGCAGCGATTGTACGCTGGATGGCCACTGCAAGCTCAAATCCCGGCTGCGCCGGGCCGAAGCGGCATTTCTGGCCGATCTGGACCGCACCACCCTTGCGGACATTGCCTTTACACCGCAATCCGCCGGGGGCGTGGCGGCGCATCAGGCGCTGGCCTGACACTGGCGTGCCTCAGCCCTCGGGCAGAAGCACATCGCCGTACAGTTCGCGCAGTTTGGCCTTCATCACCTTGCCGGTCGCCCCCAGCGGCAGGGCCGCGACAAAGATCACCCGATCCGGCACCTGCCAATGCGCGACCTTGCCTTCGTAGAAGGCGCGGATGTCCTGTTCATCCGGCGTTTCACCGGCGACAGGCACGGCCAGCACCACGGGCCGTTCATCCCATTTCGGGTGCCGGGCGGCAATGGCGGCGGCGTTGGCGATCTGTGGATGCGCGATAGCGATGTTTTCCAGCTCGACCGTCGAGATCCATTCACCGCCGGATTTGATGATGTCCTTGGAACGATCCCGGATCACCAGATAGCCGTCGGCATCCAGCGTCGCGACATCGCCGGTGTCGAACCAGCCATCCAGCGTCAGGGCCGTTTCCTCCTGCCCGAAATAGCTTTCGACAATCCAGTGCCCGCGGATCTGCAATTCCCCCTGGGTCTTGCCATCCCGCGGCAGTTCATGACCGGCCTCGTCCACGAGACGCAGGTCTACCCCCCAGGGCGGGCGGCCCTGACATTCGCGCAGCCGGTGTCGGGCCCCTTCTTCCAGCGTGCCGTGCTTTTGCAACAGCTGGTTCAGCGTGCCCAGCGGCGAGGTCTCCGTCATCCCCCAGGCATGGATCAGGTCCACGCCATAGGTTTCGCGGAACTCGCGCAGCATCGAGGGCGGCAAGGCTGACCCACCCACCACCGTCCTTTTCAGCGAAACGGGCTTGATGCCGGTCGATTTCAGCCCGGCCAGCAGGCCCATCCAGATCGTCGGCACGCCAAGCGCCAGCGTGACCTGCTCGGCCTCGATCAGACGGGCAAGGCTTTCGCCATCCAGCTTTGGGCCCGGCATCACCAGCTTTGCCCCGACTGCCGCTGCGATATAGGGCACACCCCAGGCGTTGACGTGGAACATTGGCACGACCGGCATCACCGTATCCCGCGCGGCAATTGCCAGCCCGTCCGGCTGGTTGCCACCAAGGCTGTGCAGCACCAGCGAACGGTGCGAATATTGCACGCCCTTCGGATGCCCGGTGGTGCCTGATGTGTAGCACAGCGCGGCGGGGGCGGTTTCATCCAGATCGGGCCATTCGGTTGCGGGATCGCCGGTTTCCAGCAATTCGTCGTGGAACAGCAGCCCCGTGATCAGGCCCGCCGCCTCTGCATCGCGCGGGCCCATCAGGACGAAATGCCGGACAGAGCGCAGATGCGGCACCAGCTTCGCCACCACCGGCAGAAAGCTGCGGTCGAAGAACAACACCTCGTCGGCGGCGTGATCGAGAATATAGATCATCTGGTCCGGCGTCAGGCGGGGGTTCATCGTATGGGTCACCCGACCGCCGCTGCCGATCCCGAAATACAGTTCCAAATGACGCCGGTTGTTCCAGGCGATCGTCGCGCAGCGCGCGCCCGCCGCCACCCCGAGCCGATCCAGCGCCGATTTGATGCGCCGGGCATTGGCCCCGACCTCTCGCCAGGAACTGCGGCTCAGGCTGCCGTCGCCCTCTACCGAGACGACATCGGTATCGCCATGGTATTTTTCGGCATGCGCGATCAGTGACCCGGTGGTCAGCGCCTGCCACATCATTGTTCCGAACATTCTTTCCCCCCTTCATGTGCTGCCAGACCGGCAGTCTTGATTCCGCGGATCAGATCGGCCGCGCGTTCGGCGATCATGATGGTCGGGGCATTGGTATTGCCGCCGATCAGCGTCGGCATGACCGAGGCATCGACGACGCGCAGCCCCTGCATCCCGTGCACCCGCAGTGCCGGATCGACCACTGCCATGTCATCGCGGCCCATCTTGCAGGTGCCGACCGGATGATAGATCGTATCGGCCCGCGCCCTGATGTGGCGCGCCCAGTCCTGATCCCCCATTCCGTCGGTCAGGCCGAACATCTCTCGTTGACGATAGCGCGCCAGAGCCGGGGCCATCAGGATCTCGCGCGTCATCCTTGCCCCCCGGATCGTGGTCTCCAGATCGCGCGGATCGGACAGGAAGCGCGGGTCGATGCCCGGAGGCGCCAGCGGATCGGCGCTTTGCAGGAAAACCTCGCCCCGGCTGTGCGGGCGCAAGGCGCAAACATGGCAGGAAAACCCATACCCGAGGTGCAGCCTGCGCGCATGGTCGTCGGCCAGTGCGATGACGAAATGAAGCTGGATATCCGGCCGGTCCAGCACCGGGTCGGTTTTCAGGAAGGCGGCGCCCTCGGCAAAGGGGGTGGCGATCATCGACTTGCCGTCGCGCCGCCATTTCCGCGCGTGACGGATCAGGTTTCGCGTCGCGGTCAGGCCGATGCCGAACGTGTCGGTGTCCTTCGTGCGGAAGGCCAGTGTGAAATCCAGATGATCCTGAAGGTTCTGCCCCACCCCCGGCAGGTCATGGACGATCCCGATACCATGCGGACGCAGCGCATCAGCCGGGCCGATGCCCGACAGCATCAGAAGTTGCGGCGAGTTGAAGGCGCCTCCGGCAAGGATCACCTCTTGCCGCGCCGAGACCCGGTGATCCTGCCCGCCCTTGCGGTAAGCGACGCCCGTCGCGCGCTTCCCCTCGGTCAGCACCCGTGTCGCATGGGCTCCGGTAAGGACGGTCAGATTAGCGCGCTTGTCCAGAACCGGATGCAGATAGGCCGCCGCCGCCGAACAGCGCTCGCCATTGCGGGCCGCATCATGGAACTGGGTAACCTGGTACAGCCCAACCCCTTCATTGTCGCCGGTGTTAAAGTCGGGGCTTTCCCGGTGCTGGCATTCCGTTGCGGCCCGGACAAAGGCACGCGAGATCGGGCGCGGCGCTTTCTGCTCCGATACCTGCAACGGGCCATTGTCACCGTGAAAGGCGCTGGCTCCTGCCGCATTGTTCTCGGCCTTTCTGAAATAGGGAAGGCAGTCCTCCCATGACCAGCCGTCGCAACCCGCGTCGGCCCAGCCATCGTAATCCGTCCGATGCCCCCGGACATAGAGCATCGCATTGATCGCACTGGACCCGCCCAGAGCCTTGCCACGCGGCTGATAACCCCTGCGGCCATTCAGCCCCGGCTGTGGGACGGTCTGGTAAGCCCAGTTCGAGATGCGGCCATATCCGGGCAGCATGGCCACCGTTCCGGCAGGCGCCCGGATCAGCAGATGATCACCGCGCCCGCCCGCCTCCAGCAGGCAGACGCTGCGCGTCGGATCTTCTGACAGCCGCGCCGCCAGAACACAGCCTGCGGAACCGCCGCCCACGATCACATAATCATATGCGGCCCCGCCCGTGCCCGGCATGCGCATCCTCCCGACCGGGCCTCCTCGCCCGCGGAAAAGGTCAGGACATTTTCTGGCCCCTGTCCAGATGCTTCGGTGCGGTGTGACCCAGCGTTACGGTGACGCTTGGGCGGGTTGCACGTCAGGCGTCGCCCATGGCCTTGCGCAGCGACAGCGGGCGCATGTCGGTCCAGACGGCATTGATGTGATCCAGACAGGCCTGCTTGTCGCCGCCAAAACCCGTCGCGGTCCATCCTGCGGGCAACTCCCGCCCCTGCGGCCAAAGCGAATACTGCTCCTCATGGTTCATCACGACCAGATATTGCGGTTCAATCGTCATTTCAGGCATCTCCATGCGGGTTCAAGGATGGGAAACGGGTTTGCCACTGTTGCCACAGTGGCGGGCGGTGCCGGTCAAACACCGCCTCGATGCGGCTGGCCAGCGCGATCAGCGCGGCCTCGCCGCCCCGGCGGCCGATAATCTGGAGACCGACAGGCAGGCCATCGACCAGATCGACCGGGATCACGACGACCGGATGACCCGACAGCGAGAACGGCGTGGTGAAGCCGATACCGGCCTCCTGATAGGGGATGCGATGCATCCCGGCCGGGATGCTGCGCTGCGCCAGTGGCAGGCGCGGCGGCGGCAGATGCGCGAAGGCGGTTACGGCGGTCACCGGGCACAGCAGCGCATCGGCGGTTTCCAGATGCCGGTCGATGGCGGCAACCGTGGCCTCGCGCGCGGCTTCGGCCTGTCCCGGCGGTATCCCGGCCAGCCCGCGCAACAGGGCTTGCCGCAGCGGGCGACGCGGTGCGGCCAGCGCCAGCAGCCGCAGCGCCAGCCTTTGCCAGCCGCGCAGATGCGGCGCGGCGGCAGCCATGAGCAACCCGCCATAGCCCTGCCAGGCGGTGCGAAAATCCAGCGGTGCGGTGCGGGTCTGCGCGCCCTCCGCCGCCAGCCATTCCGCCGCGCGGTGCATCGCCTGTTCCGTCCGCGGGCACAGCGGCAGCGGAGCGCCGGTCACCAGACCCAGCCGCAGCGGGCCTTGCGGGGCGGCCGCGGCAGGCTGGCCGGACAGCGCGGCGAAACCGGCGGCCAGATCGGCGCAATCGCGGGCAAGGAAGCCGCCGCTTTGGAACGGCGGCGGCGCGGCGCCTTCCAGCGGCGGGATATGGCCCGCCATGTCAAAGACCTCCGGCCCCGCCTTCAGCGCGGCCACCCCGCAAAAGGCCGCCGGAATGCGCAGCGATCCGGCCAGATCGCTGCCCAGATCCAGCCGCGACAGGCCGGTCAGCACCGCGACCGCCCCGCCCCCGCTGCTGCCACCGGGGGTGCGGGTCGTGTCCCAGGGGTTCAGGGCGGTGCCGAAAACCGGGCTGGCGCACTGGATGTCGCCGCAAAGCTGCGACAGGTTGGTCTTGCCAAGGATCACCGCCCCGCTGGCCCGCAGCCGCGCCACCAGCGCCGCGTCGCGCGTGGGGATGTGACCGGCCAGCGGCGGATGGCTGGCCGTGGTGCGCAGCCCGGCGGTTTCATAGCTGTCCTTGACCGTGACCGGCACACCGAACAGCGGGCCATCGGGGCCTTCGCCCTCCGGCGGTGCGGGCGTGACCAGCGCCACCAGATGCGCCAGCCCCGCCTGCCGCGCCACCATGGGCCGGGCATGCAGCAGCCGGTCGCCTGCCGCGCGGGCCGAGGTGGCCAGTTGATCGAAGCCGCCGTTCATCCCCACAGCTCCCGCAGGCGGGCCGGGACGGCCATGTCGGCATCATGCAGAAAGAAATGCCCGCCGGTAAACCAGTGCACCGCGCCCGGCTCGGTACTTTCCTCCAGCCAGCGCGGCACGGTTTCGGCGGGCACCTCCGGGTCGTCCGGCGCGGCGAAAGCATGGATCGGCACCGGCAGGCGCGGCATGGCGCGGTAGCTGTAGCCGTTCAGCATGGCGAAATCGGCGCGCAGCATCGGGGTGAGCAGCCGCATCATCTCGGCATTGCCCAGCACCTCGGGCGGGGTGCCGCCCAGCCCGGCCAGCCGGTCCCGGAACTGCGCATCGTCCAGCAGATGCAGGTCGTCGCGGTCCAGCGCGCCGGGCCAGCGACAGCCGGAGGCGACCATCAGGCCGGGGCGGCGCAACTGCATCATGGTGCAGATGCGCAAGACCTCGAAAGCCAGAACCGCGCCCATGGAATGCCCGAAAAAGGCAAACTCCGCCGCCCCCGCATCACTTGCGATGGCGGCTGCGATCTGCATGGCGGCGGGGCGCATCTCGGTCAGCGGTGGCTCCTTCAGCCGCAGCCCGCGCCCCGGCAGGTTGATCACCGAAAGCGCGATGTCAGGCCCCAGCGCCGCCGACCAGCCGACGAAAGCCGCCGGATTGCCACCCAGATAGGGAAAGAGGTAAAGCCTGCGCCGCGCCTGCGGCTTGGCAATCTCCAGAAGCCAGGGCGAGGCCATCACGCGCCCTCCGCATCGGCGACGATCCGGCCATCGGCCAGCTTCACCACCCGGTCGGCGCAGCCGAAATACGCGTCGTCATGGGTGATGACCAGCACCGCCTTGCCGCGCGCCTTCAGCTCGGGCAGCAGTTCGGTATAGAATACCGCCTTGAACACCGGGTCCTGATCGGCGGCCCATTCGTCGAACAGATAGACCGGCCGGTCCTCCAGATAAGCCGAGACCAGCGCAAGCCGCTTGCGCTGCCCCGTCGAAAGATCGGTGGTGCTGAGGCATCCGTTCCGCACCGTTACCTTATGCGCCATCCGCAGATCCGCGATCAGGCTGCGGGCCTTCGCCTCCATTTCCGGGTCGTCGCTGCCCGGCAATTGCTCGAACAGGTGGAAATCGGCAAAGACCGCCGAAAACGCCTGCCGATAGCTGGCAAGCGTGGCCTCGGTCACCGGCTCGCCATCCACCGCGATGCCGCCACCCTCGGGGTGGTAAAGCCCGCACAGCAGCATCGCCAGCGTGGTCTTGCCGCTGCCGTTGCCGCCGACCAGAAACACCACCTCGCCCCGCCGCAGTGTCAGGTCGATGGGCCCGAGGGTGAACACCCCGTCTTCGGAGTCCCGCGCATAGCTGTGGGTCACACCGCGCAGCGCGATGTGATCCTGCACCGGCATCGGCGGCGGAAGCGTCGCGGCCGGGTCCAGATCGGCGGAAAGCTGTTCGATACGTTCCAGCGCCACGGCGGATTGCCGCAGGGCGGGCAGGCTTATCATCACCTCGCTGACCGGCCGCAAGAGATAGAGCATCAGCAGCACGGCAGGCAGCATGTCGCGCCCGGTCAGCCCCGGCATCAGGAACAGCACGACCCCGATAACCAGATAGAACAGGCTGTTGCCGATGTTCACCACCCAGATATAGGCCGACATCGCCCCCACATAGCTGCGCGCCACCCCGGCGGCGGCGGGGCCGATCACCCGGTCGATGTAATGCGCGCCGCGCGGGCTGTTCAGTTGCAGCTCCTTCGCGCCCTCGATCAGCGCGCGCTGACGGATGTAGAGCTGGTCGATTTCCTCCCGCAGGCGGAAGATGCGGGCGATCGGGCGGCGCTCGGCCAGTTTGAACAGGCTGGCCCCGACCAGAAGGCAGGCAAAGACCGCCGCGCAGATCTGCCAGTCCACCCAGGCGAGATAGCCGAAGCAGCCCAGGATCAGCAGCAGGTTGCCGATCAGCAGCGGCACAAGCTGCACCGCGCCGACGAAACTGTCCATGTCGCGGGTCAGGATGGTCAGCAGCGGTTGCCGCCCGATTTCCTGCAAGCGGATCTGCGGGGTGGCCAGCAGGCGCCGCGCCAGCGTCAGCCGCAGGTCCAGCAGCACCTTCTGCGCCAGCCGGATCAGCCAGACCTCGGACAGCACGCGCAGGCTGAAATGCACGGCGGCGGCGGTAAAGAAGGCGACGGCAAGCGCAAGGCTGCGGCTCTCGGCCTCCAGCGCGCGGCTGATGACGATGGCCATGATCGCGGCCCCGGCCCCGCTGGCAAGGCTTGCCAGCACCGAAAGCGCGGCCCCGCCCGGCGCGGCGCGGAACAGGGTGGACAGCAGGCGGTTCATGCCGGGTTCCTTGCGCAAAGTGTGGTGCAGCCCGCAGGCCCCAGATGCCACCGAACATCGCTGACATCGCCGCCGAAGGCCAGATGCAGCCGGTCGGCGGCCATGCCCGCCACCGTGACCTCGTGAAATTCCAGCATCCGGCCGACCTCGGCCGCCACCGCCTTGTAAAAGGCTTCCTTGGCGGAAAAGACGAGGGTCAGGAAGGCGGCGAAGCCAAGGCCCGCAGGCCGTGCGGCGGCATCGCCGGGGGCGAGGATCTGCCGGGCCAGCGCGGGCGCCTCGGCCTCGGGGATCGGCTGTTCACAATCCACCCCCAACTGGCGATAGTGGCGCGAGGCGACCGCCACTGCCCGCCGGTCATCATGGCTGATCGACCCGGCGACACCGGGGGGCCAGACCGGGGCGCGGTCGTTGCGGCCGAGGTGTTCCACCGTGCCAAGCCGCCGCAGTGCCTGCGCCGCCACCAGCCGCCCGGCCAGAAATTCGCGCCGCCGCTTGGCGACGGCAGGCCGCAGGTCGTCCGGCAGCGCAATCTGGAACGCCCCGCCCGGTTCGGCGGTGACCGCCAGCCCCTGCGGATCGGGCGGCAGCGCATCCAGCGGCAGTTCCGCCCAGATCAGGCCGGGCAGCGCGAAGGGCGCGTCGGAAGAAAGGGAAACGCGCGTCATGTGGCAAGCAGATAGGGAAAGGCCGGGGTTGTCAGCATCTGGCGCAGCCGGGTCAGCCCGGCTTCATCGGGCATCGGCCCGAGACCGGCCAGCACCTCGGCCATGCTGCGGTGGCCGTCGCAGGCCTGACAGACCGCCCGCACCGTTGGATCGGCGGGCAGCGCCGGGGCGGGCAGCGCGGCGCGGCGCGGGCTGAGCTGATAATGCCCCTCCGGCCCCAACACATGCGACACCACTTCGCACCGCGCCGGGGCAAAGCTGCGGCGCAGGAAATCGGCGTTCACCTCGGCCCGCGTGCGGCGCTTCGGCCCGTGGCCGATGTAGAACCACAGCATCGGCGACCGCTCCTGCATCAGCAGGTTCGCCACCTGCCAGCGTTCCAGATCCGGCAGCCGGTTGAAGGCGGCGGCAGAGGCGCCGGTCAGCGGCGGCTCCCATCCGAACTGGCCCGACAGCCGGTCGAACTGGTTCACGCAAGGCTGCCACAGCACCAGCCCGGACCCGGCACAAAGCGCGGCAAGGGTTTCGACGGAATAACTGAATTCCACCGGCTGAAGCAGCGAATCCGCCACCGCCGGTTCCGGCAGACCCCGCTGCGCGGCAAGGAAATCGGCCATGGTGCCGGGCAGCGGAAAATCCGCCACCATTTCCTGCGCCATCGGCAGTTCCGCCTCGATCAGCCCGCCGCGCCCCCCGGCCCCCGACAGCAGGCGGATCGCCTTCTGAAAGGCGGTGGTCTGGATGCGGTGATAGTAGTTGTAGACCATCAGCTCCATCACGCCGCCCGGCTTCAGCGCGCGCGCCAGCCGTGCCAGCGGTTGGGCCGGGTCGGCATTGTGGTGGATGACGCCGGTACAGATGACGTGATCAAAGCGCGCCTCATGCGGGGCGTCGTTCAGGCTCGCCTGTTCCAGCCGCAGGTTGGTCAGCCCCAGATCGCGGGCCGACGCCTCGGCCAGCGCCAGCGACCGCGCGGAAAGATCGGTGCCCAGCACCCGCGCGCCCGGAAAGCGGAGCGCAGTGATGACCGCCTGATTGGTGCCGCAGCCCGCGACCCAGATCTCGCCGTCCGGGGGCAGTGCCGCGCCATCGAAATCCCCGGCCTCCTGACAGAGGAAGCGCGGGGCGAAGGTGGGGTCGGCATGGCCCGTCAGGCTCAGCGCGCGCCAAGGATAGTTGAAGCGACCGTAGAAGTCGGCATTGATCCGGTCGATTTCAGCGGCATCGAGGTTGTCGGCCGCATTAAAGGACAGATGCCCCGTCATTCCGCTGCGCTCCTGCTGGCCGTGGTCATCAGTTGCGCAATTCCTTCGGCCAGCGTCACGGCCCCTGCCCCCTGAAGAACCGAGAAGTGATCGCCGGGCAGGACCGTGGTGGCAAGGCCGGGCAGCAGCGCCTCCCACGCCGCGCGGCGCAGATCGATCTGGCCCTGCCCCTCCGCCAGCCACAGACGGGCCGGGCAATGCAGCGGCGCCCCCGGCACATGGTTGGCCAGCGCCCGGACATTGCGGGCCCAGACGCGGGACAGTGCCTGAAGATAGGGTTGCGCCGCGGGCTCTCCGCCGCCTGCGAGGCCAAGCGCACGGCGATGGGTGATCTCGGCCAGAAAATCGCCCTCCTCCGGCCGGTCGGCCTGATGCGGGGACGGCGGGTCGATCAGGGCAAGGCCCAGCACGCGGTCAGGCGCCTGCGCCGCCATTTCGCAGGCCAGCACCCCGCCATAGGACCAGCCGCCCAGCCAGACCGGCCCGTCGGGCAGCCGCGCCAGCAGCGCGCTGGCCTGTTCGCGCAGGGTGGCTTCCGGTAGATCGGCGCTGTGGAAAGCCGGATCATCCAGCGCCAGCACCGCCGCGCCACCCCGCATCGCCTGTGCCAGCGCACGGTAAGAGGCGACGTCGCCCCCCACCGGATGCAGCAGCACCAAAGGCGGCGCCACGCCGGGGCGCAGGCATATGGGGGCATCCCTTACCGCTTCCGCCGCCGGGACCAATGCCGCCGCCAGATCGCGCAGGCTCAACCGCCCTGACAGCAACGCGGCGGGCGGCTTTATGCCCAATTGTTGCTCCACCGCGTCCAGCAGATCGAGCGCCAGCAGGGAATCCCCCCCCAGATCGAAGAAAGAGGTCTCTGGATCGACGCGATCAACCCCGAGGAACCCGGCGAAGATCTGCGCCAGATCGGGCGCTGCAGGCGCGCGCGCCGGTTCGGGGTCCAGCACCATGGGCAGGCCGGGCGGCAGCGGCGCCACCACCAGGTGCGGCAGGCCAAGCGCCATGGCGCGGCGCAGCACCTGCATGCCCTCCCCGGCCGAGATCGCCCCCGCCTCCAGCCGCCCCGCCAGATCGGCCATGCGACCTTCCAGCCGCGCCGACATGCCGGTGCCTTGCCAGGCGGGCCAGCCCACCGAGATGACCTTCGGCCCTGCCCCGCCGGGCTGGCTGTCGGCAAATCCGTCCAGCCAGGCATTCGCGGCAGCATAATCCGCCTGCCCCGGCGCGGGGCGCTGCGCGGAAAGCGAGCTGCAAAGCAGGATGAACCCGTCGGTCAGCGGCGCCAGATGCCGCAGAACCGCCCGCGCGCCGTCGCGTTTGGGCGCCAGCGTCGTGGCGAAAGCCTCGGGCTGCAACAGCGGCAGCGCGCGGCCCCCGGCCAGACCGGCGGCATGGATCACCCCGGCAAGGCGCCGCCCCTGTCCCGCCAGATCGGCGGCGAGCGCAGACATGGCGGTGTCATCGGTCACATCCGCCGCAATATGCCGGATACGCGGCCCCTGAATCCCGGTGCCACGCCGCGACAGCAACCAGACCTCGCGCCCCGGATCGGTGGTCAGCGCCTCGGCCATGGCGCTGGCCATGCCGCCACTGCCGCCGGTCATCAGATAAAGCCCCGGCGGCAGGTCGGCTTCAGGTGGCGTTTCGGCGGGCATCAGCGCCGGCTCGAACACGCGGCTCCCGCGCAGGGCGATCTGGCGGAATGGCGCGGGATCGGCGGGGGGCAGCAGATCGGGCGCCGCCCCATCCACCAGACCCAGCCGCAACCCCGGCAGTTCCGCCACCGCCGCCCGCATCAGCCCGGCCAGCATCGCGCGGTCGGGATCGGTGGTGCCCTCTGGCCCGAAAGCCCCGCTGACCAGAACCCAGAGCATCCTCCCCGCGTCACGCAGGCGCCGTCCCTCGGCCCCCAGCAGGGCCAGCAGCGCCGAGGCCGGATCGCGGCTGTCGCGCAGATCCAGCACCAGTTCAGACCCCTCAGGCAGCGGGGTGCCCGGCCGGAAAACCGACCGCTGGGCCGCGACCGGCACGGCGGCGCTGCGTCGCCAGACGGGTTGCAGGAACCAATCGTCAAAGGGCAGCCGCGCGGCCATGGCCTCGCCCGTCAGCGCGGGATGGATGTAATCCGTCAGATCGAAAGCATAGGGCGGCAGATCCCAGGCCGCTATACCCGCCGCCGGGGGCAGATGCCGGGTCGGCATCCCCTCGACCCAGGCGCGGGCCAGAGCTTCGACCGTCTGCGGCACCGCGCCGGACCAGTCGGTAACGCGCCGGGGCTGTGCCAGATCCAGCCCCGCCACGGCGGCATCCGCCGTATCCGCGACGACCGCCGCGCGCCACGGCAGGCCATCGCGCAGCCCGCGCCGCAGCCCCGCCGCCACGGCCGCCAGATCACCACCCTCAGCCAGGTAATCGGCCACAGCCATCATCCGCGTCCGCAGCGCAGGTTCGGAATGCGCGGCAAGGCACAGCAGATGCAGGGGCGACGGCACAGTGGATCGCCGCTCCGGTGCCGGGCCAAGTACGACATGCGCATTGGTGCCGCCGATGCCAAAGCTTGACACCCCTGCCAGCGGGCGATCCGCTGGCCATGGGCGCAGATCACGCGCCACCGCAAAGGGCAGGCGCGTGAAATCCAGCGCCGGATGCGGCGCGGTAAAGCCATGGGTCGGCGGCAGGCTGCCCTGCATCCGGCCCAGAACCGCGCGGATCAGCCCCGCGACCCCGGCCCCGGCCCCCAGATGGCCGATCTGGCTTTTGACCGAACCCAGACCGATGGCCCCGGCCGGTTGTCCGGTGAACACCCCCGCCAGCGCCTCGACCTCGATCGGGTCGCCAAGTGCCGTGGCGGTGCCATGCGCCTCGATATAGCCGATGTCGGATGGCCCGGCCCCCGCCGCTGCCAGTGCCGCCGCAATCACCGCCTGCTGGCCCTGCACCGAAGGCGCGGCGAAACCGGCCTTGCGCCGCCCGTCATTGTTGATGGCGCTGCCCTCGATCACGCCAAGGATGCGGTCACCCGCCGCCTCGGCCGCCGCCAGCGGTTTCAGCACCAGAAGGCCCCAGCCGCTTGCCGGAACCGTGCCCTTCGCCTGATCCGAGAAGGGCGCGCAATGGCCATCGGCGGAATGGATATGCCCCTCCTGCCAGCCATAGCCCGCCGCCGCCTCCAGATCGACGGCCACGCCGCCCGCGATGCAGAACTCGGCCTCGCCATTGCGCAACAGGCCACAGGCCTGATGCACCGCGACGAGCGAGCTGGAACAGGCGGTCTGCACGGTCAGCGCCGGGCCATGCAGGCCCAGAAGATGCGCGATGCGGGTGGCGAGGAAATCCTTTTCATGGATCATCGCCAGCGCCGCATCGCCGATGCCATGCGCCGTATCGCGCAGCAAGGCACGGTAATAGCTGCTTTCGCTGCTGGAAAGCACAAGGCCGACAGGCCCGGCCAAAGCTGGGTCGATCCCGGCATGATCCAGCGCCTGCACCGCACCCATCAGCAACTGGCGCTGCTGCGGGTCCATCAACAGGGCGTCGCGCGGGCTCAGCCCGAAACAGCCGGGATCGAACCCGGCCGGGCGGTCCAGCATGGAAACCGCGTTCACATGGCCGGGCCGGTCAGACGGCGTGACACGGATCGCCTCGGCGCCCGAGCGGATCAGCGCGGCAAAGGCGGCCAGATCGGCGGCACCCGGCAGGCCGACTGCCATGCCGATGATCGCGATACGCCCCTCGGCCCGCGCGCGCGGCACCGGCGCGGGTGCCGCTGGCGCCGCCGTCTGGTCGATATGGGCGGCGAGATCGGCAAGCGTCGGGAAGCGGAAGAAATCCACCATGGCCAGATCGGGCGCCACATCCCGCAGCAGCCCATGCACCCGCATCAGCGCCAGCGACCCCGCGCCTGCATCGAAGAAATGCAGGTCAGGCGGGATCTCCTGCCCCAGCACCTCGGCAAAGACCTGTGACAGATGCGCCAGTGTCTGCGTGGCGGGCGCTGCGGCAACAGGCTGCGCCACCTCCGGCGCGGGCAGCGCCGCACGGTCCACCTTGCCCGAGGGCGAGAGCGGCAGTGCCGCGCAGGCGATCAGACGTGCAGGCCGCATATGGGCGGGAAGGGTCGCCGCCAGATGCGCCTCCAGCGCCGCACCATCCACCCCTTCGGGCGCGATATAGGCCAGCAGATGCTCGCCCCGCACCACCACGGCTGCCGCCGCGACATCGGGGCGGCGCAGGATTGCGGCCTCGATCTCGCCCGGCTCGATCCGGTAGCCCTTGAGCTTGATCTGGTCGTCGTTGCGGCCCAGAAACACCAGATCGCCCGAGGGCAGCCGCAGCGCCCGGTCGCCGGTATGATAGCTGGTCTCGCCCGCTGCATCGGGGCGGAAGCGTTCGGCGCTGAGGTCCGGGCGATGCAGATAGCCCGGCGCCACGCCAATGCCGCCAATCACCAGCTCGCCGGTTTCCCCCCAGGCCGCCAGGCTGCCATCCGTGCGGCGCACCGACAGGCGCATGCCCCGGATCGCGCGGCCAATCACCATGGCGCCGCCATGTTCCGGCACATGGCCCTGTTCGGCCCAGGCCACCGCACAGCCCACCACGGTTTCGGTCGGGCCATATTCGTTGACCACCCGCGCAGCCGGCAGCAGATCCAGCAGTCGCGCTACAGTCGGCGCGGGCAGTTGCTCGCCCCCGACGATGAACAGATGCGGCGTGTCGGCCCGTCGCCCCTGCCCGTGCGCCAGCAGGGCGGCGACATGGGCGGGCGTGACCTTGAACAGCAGCGGCTCCGCGCCGAAGGCCTTCGCTGCCAGCGCCGGGATCAGCTCTCCCGCCAGCACGTCGACCCGCCGCCCGGCGGCCAGCGGCCCCAGAAGCGAGGTCACCGTAGCGTCGAAATTCAGCGAGGTGCTGACCACCCCCGCCATCAGCGGGCCAGAGCCGAAATAGGCCCCCGCGACGTGATCGAGGTAATTGCCCAGCCCGCGATGCGGGATTGGCACGCCCTTGGGCCGCCCGGTAGACCCCGAGGTGAAGATGACATAGGCGATGCGGTCGGGGTCGAACGCGGGCAGCGGCACGGCGCCGCTGCCTTCGGGCGGATGGGGCGTCACATGGGCGGGCAACGCCGCCGCGCCATCGGTGATGACATGGGCAAGGCCGGTATCCTCGATGGCGATGGCCAGCCGGTCGGCGGGATAATCCGGGTCCAGCGGCACATAGGCCGCGCCCGCGCGCAGGATGCCAAGAACCGCAGCCACCAGCCCGATCCCTGGCCGCAGCGACACGCCGACCAGATCGCCAGGCCGCACGCCTGCCGCCTGCAACCGTGCCGCAATCCCCTGCACCCGCAGATCCAGCGCCGCGCGGCTGATCCGTTCCGCCCCACGGGTCGCGGCAATCGCCTGCGGATCGGCGCGGCGGTCAGCCTCGATCCGGGCCAGCAGGTCTTGCGCGGGCCGCAGATCCTCCAGCCGCGCGGGCAGGTTCACCAGCGCCGCCAGCACCTCGGGATAGACCTGCGCCATCTGCTGCGCGAAATCGTGGTCGAAGCGCGTCAGATCGTGTTCGATCTGGCACGACAGCCCCGCGCCCTCGGGCGTCACAAACAAGGTCAACGGGAAGCGCGGCACCACCGTTTCGGGGTAACGGAAGCGCGCCTGCACACCGGGCAGGCGGTATTCGGTGTTTTCCAGCACGAACATCGTGTCGAACAGCCCGCCACGCTGCCCGGCTGCCCGCAGATCCTCGACCACATGGTCATAGGCAAGGTCATGCGCGGCGCGCATTGCCGCAACCTCCGCCTCCGCTGCGGCGAGCCAGTCGCCGGGCGCGGCCTCGGGGTCGATACGAAAGCGGCAAAGCTGGGTGTTGACGAACATCCCCACCGTAGCGTCAAAACCCGGCGGGCGCAGGCCGACCGGCAGGCCGATGGACAGATGCCGCCCCAGCCCCATGCGCCACTGGCACAGGGCAAAGCCCGCCAGCAGCAGGGAAAACAGCGTTTGCCCCCGCCGCGCGGCCAGCGCCTTCAGGCGGTGGGTCAGTTCGGGCGACAGATCGAAGCCCAGCATCCGGCCCGTCACGGCCTCAGGCGCATAGAAGGCGTCCGCCTCGGGTTCCGGCGCGGCCAAGAGGTTGGTCACGCGCGCCCTGCGCATCGCGGCGTAATCCGTGCTGGCCTGCCGTGCGGCCTGAAGCGCCGGATAGGCGGAATAATCGCCCGGCGCCGCCTCGGGCTCCTCGCCGCGATACAGCGCCGCCAGATCGGCGAGCAACAGGTTCAGCCCCGCGCCATCAACGACGATATGATGCAGGCACAGCAGCAGGCTTTGCCCCGTCACCCCGGCGCGCAGCAGACAGCCTTCGGCCAGATCGAAGGGCCGGGCGAAGAATGCCTCGGCCTCGACCACCTGTTCCAGCGCAACGGCGCGCGGCGGCGCGATGCGGACCCGCAGCCCGGCGCCGGTTTCGACAAAGGCTGAACGCAGCGCGGCATGGCGGGCCAGCAGCGCAGTCAGCGCCGCCTGCATGGCCGGCGCGTCGATGGCCCCGGCGAAATCGAACCGCAGCGGGATGGAATAGGCGGTGGAGCCGGGCAAGACCTGCTGCATCAGCCAGAGCCTGCGCTGTTCCGCGGCGGCGGGGTAATCCTCCTGCGGCGCGGGCAGCGGCTCCGCCTCGACCGGGCGGGCCTCTGCCAGAACCGCCTCCAGCGGGCGGTCGGACAGCAGGTCGGACAGGTCAACCGCCCGCCCCTCGGCCCGCAGGCGCAGCATCAGCCGCGCCGCCGACAGGCTGTCGCCGCCCTGCGCCACGAAGCTGAGCCCCTCGGGCAGCGGCAGGGCGCGCAGGGCGGCGCGGTCGGTCTTGCCGTTCTCGGTCAGCGGCAGCCGGTCATGCAGCGCAATCCGGGCGGGCAGCATATAACCGGGCAGCCGTTCGGCCAGCGCCAGCCGCAGCGCGGAGGCGGTCTGACCGGGGGCCGCGACATGGGCCACAAGCTGCGCATCCTCCAGCAGCACGGCGGCCTGTTCCACCCCCGGCAGGGCCAGCAGCTGCGCCTCGATTTCCGGCAGTTCTATCCGCTGGCCCCGCAGCTTCACCTGATCGTCCAGCCGCCCGCCGCATTCCACAAGCCCCGCCATGATCCGGCCCTGATCGCCGGTGCGGAACAACCGCGAGCCGTCCGGCCCCGGCTGAAACCGCGCCGCCGTTTCCTCGGCCCGGCCAGGATAGCCCAGAGACAGACCCGAACCGCCCAGCCAGATTTCGCCCCAGTCCCCTTCCGGCACCGGCGCGCCCGCATCGCTCAGGATCGCAACCGTGGTTTCGCGCAGCGGGCGCCCCACCGGCACACTGGCCGGATGGTCCGCCCGTGCCCAAAGCGCCGGGTCGATGCGGTGCCACAGTGCGAAAGTGGTGCATTCCGTCGGGCCATAGCAATTGGTCAACCGGCATCCGGTCGCCGGATGTGCGGCCAGCAGCCGGTGCAGCAGCCCGGCATTCGCCTGCTCGCCCCCGAACAGCACATCGCGCAGCCCCAGCAGCGCCTCGGGCTTTTCGCTGGCCAGAAGGTTGAAATACGAGGTGGTGAGGAACGCCGTCGTCACCCCGTCCGCCACCAGCCGCGCCGCGAAACGGTCGAGGTCCAGCACCTCGGCCGCATCGAAAGGCACCAGCGTCGCCCCGTTCAGCAGCGCGCCCCAGATCTCGAAACTCAGCGCGTCGAAGGCGGGGTTCGCCAGATGCGCCACCCGCGACTGCGGGCCGATTTCGCAATATTCCGGTCGCCGCGCCATGCGCAGCAGGCCGGGTTCGGCAATCGCCATGACCTTGGGCCGCCCGGTGGTGCCGGAGCTGTGAAACAGGAAGGCCGCCCGCCCCGGATCGCGGGTCAGCGCCGGCAGGGGCAGATCCCCGGCAGGCGCGTCAAAGTCCGCAGCTTCCATTCCCCGCCAGCCGCCTTGCGGCAGCGGTGCAAGCCCGGCGTCGGTCAGCACCAGCGTGGCGGCCGCTTCCTCCAGCAGCAGCGCCAGCCGCGCGGGCGGCTGCGCAGTGCCAACCGGAAAGACCACGCCGCCCGCCTTCAGCACGCCCAGAATGGCGATGACCAGCCGGGTGGAACGCGCCATGCGCAGCGCCACCACCTGCCCCGGCCGCAGCCCTTCCGCACAAAGATGGCGGGCGAAATTGTCGGATGCCGCATCCAGCGCCGCATAATCCGGGCCGCCCAGAATGGCCGGATGCCCCGGCGCGCGGGCCACGTTTTCGCGGAAGGCAAGAACCAGCGCGCTCATTTCATCCCCTCCGGCGGCAACAGCCGCCCGTCCAGCACCTGCACGATGATCCGCCCGATCCGTTCCACATCGGCACCTTCCAGCAGGGTGGAGTGATCGCCGCCGGTAACCTTGAACAGGAACGGCCCCTGCGCCCGCAACTGCCAGAAGAACCGCAGCAGCCGCAGCTGCATCCGGTTGCGCCCGTCGATGGCCTGCACCAGCACAACCCGCCCGCGCGTGGGCCGGAACTCCCACTGACGCGAACATAGCGTGTTGTGGTTGTAAAGCGCATGGTACTGCGTGACCTGTGCATCCTCGATGCCCGGATACATGCCGTTATAGGTGATCAGCTTCTGGCGGAACTCTGCCGCATCCGAGGTGCGGGTATCCTCCCGCACGGAAGGATCGTCGGTGCCCATCGCATCCAGCAGAACGGCGGTGACATGGGTAGTGCCGCGCTGTTCCAGCCGCCGCACCATCTCATAAGCAACGAAACCGCCGAAAGAGGCGCCGGTCAGCACACAGGGCCTGTCCAGCAGATGTTCAACCAACCCGATGTAGTGATCGGCCATGGCGCCGATGTCGGGCAGGAAGGACTCGTCCGGGTCCACGCCGACCGACTGCACGCCCCAGACACCCAGATCTGCAGGCAACACCCGCGCCAGCGACAGATAGCCGTAGGCCGTGCCGCCCGCCGGGTGAATGCAGATCACGTTCGCCCGCCCGTCGCCGGGCCGGAAGCAGACCGGATTGACCGAATGTGACCGCCCCTTGCCGCCCCGGATCAGGGTGGCCAGCGCCTCGATGGTGGGGTGCGCAATGATCTCGGTCGTAGCCAGCGTCGTGCCGAAAGCCGCGTTGATCTGGTGCACGGTCTTGATGGCCGACAGGGAATTGCCGCCAATGTCGAAGAAATTGTCACGCAGGCCGATGTCGGGATGCAGCAGCACCCCCGACCAGATGTCGTAAAGCCGGTGCTCGATCACATCGCGCGGGCTGGCGGTATTCACCTGACGCGGCCCGCCGCCATCCAGATCCGCCAGCGCGCGGCGATCCACCTTGCCGCGTTCGGTTAGCGGCAGATCATCCAGCCAGACGAAACGGTCGGGCAGCATGTAGCTGGGCAAGACCTGCGCCAGCGCGGCTTGCGCGCGTTCCTGAAGGCTGTGACGGTCCTGCCCCGGTGCAGCCACGCAGAAGGCCACCAGCCGTTTGTCGCTGCGCACTGCCAGATCGACAAAGGCCGCGCGGATGCCCGGCTGGCGCAGCAACTCGGCCGCCACCTCCTGCGGTTCGATCCGGTAGCCCCGGATCTTCACCTGAAAGTCGTTGCGGCCCAGGCAGTCGATCAGCCCGTCGGGCCGCCAGCGCGCCAGATCGCCGGTGCGATACAGGATCTCGTGCCCCGGCGTGGCGAAAGGATTGGGCACATAGCGTTCCGCCGTCAGTTCGGGCCGGTTCGCATAGCCCGGCCCGACATAGGGGCCGGACAGGCACAATTCGCCCACGATGCCCTCGGGCACCAGATGGCCGCGCGCATCGAGGATATAGCAGTTGGTATTGCTGTTCGGTCGCCCGATCGGCGGCGGCTCGATATCCTGCGGACCCAGGACATGATGCACGGTAAAGACCGAGGCTTCGGACGGGCCATAGATGTTCAGCAGCGGCAACCCCCGGTCGCGCGGCAGGCAATAGCCTTGCAGCCGGTCGCCGCCGGTCGAAACCCATTCAACCGAGGCAGGCAGGTCCAGTCCGGCGGCGCACATCGCCTCCATCAGCCCGGTTGGCAGCCAGAAATGCGTGGGCTGAAGCCGGTCGGTCGCCGCCTGCAACAGATCACGGTCGCGCAGCACCGCATCGGGCTGAAAGCCCAGCGTGCCGCCCACGGTCAGAGTGGGCCAGATTTCCCAGATGATCGCGTCAAAGGCCGGATTGGCGGAAACGGTATGCAGCGACCGGCGGGTGATCCTGCTCAGCCGGGTCTGGAACAGACAGAGGTTATGCAGACCCAGATGGGTGTTCAGCGCCCCCTTGGGCTGGCCCGTTGTGCCCGAGGTAAAGACGATATAGGCAATCTCGCCCTGCGGAAGTTCGGGGTTCTCGGGGCTGTTTGCCTGCCATGCGGCATCGTCGTCCACGGCCAGAGCATCGGGCAGCGCCAGTTCCGCAGCCCGCGCACGGATGGTCAGCACCAGCTTTGCCCCGCAATCCTCGATCATGCGGCGCAGACGTTCCGGCGGGGCATCGACTGGCAGTTGCGCGGGCGCGGCCCCGGCCTTGTTCGCCGCCAGCAGGGCAATGACCATTTCCGCACAGCGCCCGGTGGCCACGCCGACGGGATCGTCCGGGCCAAGCCCCAGCCGGTGCAGATGCCGCGCCAGCCGGTTGGCGGCGGCGTTCACCTCGGCATAGGTCATGCAGCAGTCACCGTCGATCAGCGCCAGCGCCTCAGGCGTCTCGGCCGCCCAGTGTTCGAACTGGCGGAACGGCGCGGGGGGATTGTCCAGCGCGATCACCTCGCCCCGGCCCAGATCCAGCAGCCGTTCCGCCTCGACCGGGGAAACCACCGGCAGATCGCCCAGGAGCGTTTCCGGCGCGGAAGCCACACCTTCCAGCAGTGACAGGAAGCCCCGGTTCAGCCGGGAAATCCCTTCGGCGGTGAACAGGTCGGTGGCATAGGTCCAGTCCAGATGGATCGTATCGGCCCCGTCCAGCACCGCCAGCGACACCTCGTATTTCGCCGGGGTCAGATCGGGATCCAGCGGGCGGAAATGCAGACCCTGCGGCAGCGCAGGCACCTCCGGCTCCGGCTGGCTGAGCGAGAAGGCCAGTTGCACCAGCGGCGCGCAGGACAGGCTGCGCGGCGGGTTCAGCCGTTCGACGATCAGTTCAAAGGGCAGATCCTGATGCGAAAACGCCTCGGCCACGCGGCGGGCGCAATCCTTCAGGAAGGCGCGGAACGGCAAATCCGGCGCGGGGCGCGCACGCAAGGGCACGGTATTGACCAGAAACCCCACGAGGCTTTTCAGTTCCGCCCGCTCCCGCCCGGCAACCGGGGTGCCGATCACCAGATCATCGGCCCCAGACCAGCGGTGCAGCAGCGCGGCATGGGCGGCATGCAGCAGGGTGAACAGGCTGACGCCTTCGGCCCGCGCGAAGGCCCGCAGGCGGTGCGCCAGATCGGGGTCGAGCCGCGCCACCAGCCGCGCGCCTGCACTGCCCAAAACCGGCGGGCGCGGCTTGTCGGTCGGCAGGTCGTGGACATCCGGCACCCCGGCCAGCGTTTCGGCCCACCAATCCGCCAGTGCCGCGCCGCGCCGTGCCAGCAGGCGGCGCTGCCAGCGCGCGTAATCGGCAAACTGCACCGCAGGGGCGGGCAGCACATGACCCGCGTAAAGCTGCGCCAGTTCCTCCAGCAGGATCGCATTCGACCAGCCGTCGGTGGCGATGTGATGCAGCGTCAGGAACAGCACATGCTCCTCGGCCGCCAGCCGCACCAGCCGGGCCCGCAGCATCGGCTCGGCCGCAAGGTCGAAGCGGTGCCGCGCCTCGGCCTGCCCCAGCGCGGCAAGTTGCGCCGCCGCATCCGCCGCCTGCGACAGATCGGTAAAGTGCAGGTCCACCGGCGCGGGCGGCAACAGATGCTGAAGCGTGCCGGCGTCGCTTTCGCGGAACACCGTGCGCAGCGCGTGGTGACGTTCCACCAGTGCCGAAACTGCGCGGGCCAGGGCCGCAAGGTCCAGCACGCCGGTCACCGCCAGAACCATGGGCACGGTGTAAAGCCCCGCCGCCGCCTCCATCTGCTCGATCACCCAGAGCCGCGATTGCGAGAAGGCCAGCGGCTCCGCCGCCACGGGGGGGCCGGGCAGGATGGCATCTTCCTGCGCGGCGGCATCCTCGGCCAGCCGGGCCAGCCAGTCGGTGATCTGGTCTTTCTGGGCGCGAATCCGCTCCAGCAGCGCGGGCGGCACACCACCGCGCGCCGTCACGGCCAGCGCGCCATCCTTCAGCCAGAGGCGGACCCCGGCCCCCTGGGCCTCGCGCAGAATATCGGCGATGGTCATAGCAGGATCGTCTCCGTCTCGGCAGTGTCGTCATCGGGCGGGGCGGTCAGCCCCGTCATCGCATCCATGGCAACAGCCAGCCCCGCCACCGTGGGATCGGCCAGAAACAGCCGCAGCGACAGCACAACGCCGGTTTCGCGCTGAAGCTGCGCCAGCAGGCGCAGGGCGAGGATGGAATGCCCGCCAATGGCAAAGAAGCTGTCGGTCACACCCACCTGCGGCTGGCCCAGAAGCCGCGCCCAGATTGCGGCGATGGTTGCTTCGGAGGAGCTGCGCGGGGCGATATGCGCGGCGGCAGGGGCCGCCTCGGGCATGGGCAGGGCCTTGCGGTCCACCTTGCCATTGGCCGTCACCGGCAGCGCAGCCAGCGGCGTGATCGCCTCGGGCAGCATATGTGCGGGCAGGTGCCGCGCCAGCGCCGCGCGCAGGGTGTCAGGTGGTGCGTCCCCCGCCACCCAGGCCAGCAGGCGCATCGTGCCATCCGGCCCCGGCGCGGCCAGAACCACCGCCTGATCGGCCCCTGCCGCGCGCAAGGCGGCCTCTACCTCGCCCGGCTCCACCCGGAAGCCGCGGATCTTCACCTGATCGTCGGCCCGGCCAAGGTAATCCAGCGCCCCGTCGGGGCGGAAGCGCGCCAGATCGCCGGTGCGATACATGCGCGCGCCGGGCGGGCCGAAGGGGTCGGGCAGGAAGGCCGCCGCCGTCAGATCGGGGCGCCCGACATAGCCGCGCGCCAGCGCGACCCCGCCGATATAGAGATGCCCCGCTACCCCCGGTGGCACCGGGTCCAGCGCGGCATCCAGCACATACATCCGCACATTGGCGATGGCGTGGCCGATCGGCACCTGATCGCCCGCATCCCCGGCCGCACAGGTCCAGGCCGTCACATCCACCGCCGCCTCGGTCGGACCATAAAGGTTATGCAGCCCCACCCCCGGATGCGCCCGGTGGAAGGCGGCCTGCGTCGCGCGCGGCAGCGCCTGCCCCGAACAGACCACGCAGCGCAGCGAGGGTAGCGCGTGCGGCGCCGCACGGTCGAGGAACGCCTCCAGCATCGGCGGCACGAAATGCAGCGCGGTCACCGCCTCGTCGCGGATCACCCGCTCCAGATAGGCGGGGTCGCGGTGGCCTTCCGGTTCCGCGATGACCATGACCGCCCCGGTCATCAGCGGCAGGATCAGCTCCCATACCGAGACGTCGAAGCCCAGCGGGGTTTTCTGCAACACCCGGTCTTCGGGGCCAAGGTCATAGGCCGCCGCCATCCACAGCAGCCGGTTGACGATGGCCCGATGCGGCACCGCCACCCCCTTGGGCCGCCCGGTAGAGCCGGAGGTGAAGATGACATAGGCGGTATCCCCGGGTCCGGCCAGCGGCTCGGGGTTGTGGTCGGGCATGTCTTGCGGCGCGTGCTCCGGCCCGATCAGCATGACCTCCACCCCCGGCAGATCGGCCAGATGCGGCTGTGCCAGCACCAGAACCGGCGCCGCATCCTCAAGGATCATCGCCAGCCGCGCGGGCGGGTAATCCGGCGGCAGCGGCACCCAGGCCCCGCCCGCCTTCAGGATCGCCAGCAGCGCCACCATCATCTCGAACGAGCGGTCCACCGCCAGCCCTACAAGGCTGTCCGGCCCGACACCCCGCGCCCGCAAGGCATGGGCCAGCCGGTTGGCCCGCGCATTCAGCGCAGCAAAGCCGAGGCTTTCGCCCCCGAACCGCAGCGCAATCCGGTCGCCTTCTGCGGCAATCCGGTCCTCGATGATCCCGACCAGCGTCTGCCCGGCCTGAGGATAGCGCGTTTCGGTCCGGTTCCACCGGGCCAGCAGCGCCCGGTCCTCTGCCGGGATCAGCGCCGCCACGCGATGCGGCGCGGCCGGATCGGCCAGCATGGCCTGCAGGATCGCGCCATAGCTTTCGGCCATCCGCCCCGCCAGACCGGCGTCAAGCCGCGCCGGATCATGTGCGAAATCCACCACCAGCCCGTCGCCTCCCAGCACCGCATGCACCCCGAGCGCGAAATTCGTCGCCTCGAAAGCCGTCATGCCGCGCAGCGCGGGCGTGCCATCGGCCCCGGCCATTCCGGCCAGCCCGTCCTGCACATGGAAATGGATGAAGTTGAACATCACATCGAAGGGCGGCACATGGCCATTCGCCTCGACGATGGCGGCCAGCGGGTAATGGCGATGCGCCGCCAGATCCACTTCGGCCGCAAAGGTCGCGCGGGCCAGATCCTGCCAGCTTTCCTGCCCCAGCCGCAGCCGGACCGGCAGGGTATTGAGGAACAGGCCCAGCATCTTTTCGGCATCGCGCGCCTCGGGCCGTGTATGGGTCACGAGGCCGGACACCACATCCGCCGTCCCACCCCAAAGCGCCAGCATCTTCAGATGCGCGGTCAGCAACAGGCTGCGCAGCGGCAGACCCAGCCGGTCGGCCAGCGCGCGCAGATCGGCCAGAACCTCAGGCCCGAAGCGCAGCCCCACCCGGCGCGGCGGCAGGTCAGCGGCGGGCGGCGGCAGGCGCAGCACCTCGGCATCCTCCAGCAGCATCGCCCAGAAGGCCCGCGCCTCGCGCGCGCGCAGCGCCGCCTGCTCCGCCGCCGCAGCCAGTGCCGGGGTCGCCGCCAAAGGCGGCAGCCCTGCGATGTGACCGGCCCGCGCCTGCTGCCAAAGCTGCATCAGCTCCACCTGCATGGCGGCCACGCTCCACCCGTCCAGAATGGCATGGTGGAACCCGAGCGTGATCTGCACATCCGCAGCCCCGCGCAGATGCACCATCAGGCGCAGCAGGGGCGGGGCGCTGATCACGAAGGGCCGCGCCTTTTCGGCGGCAATATCCGCCGCAATCGCGGCCCCGGCGTCAGGCTCCGACAGGCCCGACAGATCGCTGACCGCCAGCGGCAGCGCGACCTCCCGGTGCACCTGCTGCATCGGCCCCTCCGGCCCATGCAGGTCAAAGCTGCTGCGCAACACCGGATGCCGCGCGGCAAGCGCCGCCAGCGCGGCGCGGAAAGCGGGCTCGTCCCAATCCAGATTCAGGCGGAAGCTGAAGACGTCATGATACACCGCCGCCTCGGCCGCCACCTCACCATGGAACAGCATCCCCAGTTGCAGCCGTGTCATCGGCCATGCGGTTTCCAGATGCGCGGGCAGATCGGCGGGCGGCAGATGCTCCACCACCGGCGCCGCACTGCCCACCGCCCGCGCCAGCCCGCGCAGCGTCTGGTGACGGAAGATCGCCTCGACCGTGACAGGCAGCCCAGCCTCTGCCGCGCGGGCGGCCAGAGTCACCGCCCGCATGGAATCACCGCCACTGGCAAAGAAATTGTCCAGCGCACCTACAGACTCTCGCCCCAGAACCTCGGCCCAGATCGCGGCCAACGCCTGTTCCGCCGCACCCTCTGGCGGCACGACATCCGGCTCTGCCGCCGCAGGCTCGGGGTCCGGCAGCGCCGCCACATTGACCTTGCCATTGGTGGTCAGCGGCAGGTCCGGCAGCACCACGAAGGCGGCGGGCAGCATGTAATCCGGCAGATCCCGCGCCAGCGCCATGCGCAGCGCCAACGGCTCCTGCGGTGTGCCACTCGCCAGCCAGGCCACCAGCCGATCACCCCGCAGCCGCACACAGGCCGCCGCGATGCCCGGCAAAGCCGCCAGCGCCGCCTCGATCTCGCCCGTCTCGATACGGAACCCGCGCAGCTTCACCTGCGCATCGGCCCGCCCGACATAGTCGAAGCCGCCATCCGCCCGCTGCCGCGCCACATCGCCGGCACGATACATCCGGCTGCCCGGCGCGCCCCAGGGATCGGGCACGAAGCGATCCGCCGTCAGACCGGCACGGTTCAGATAGCCGCGCGCGACCCCCGGCCCGGCCACGCAGATCTCGCCCGGAATACCGGGCGGCACCGGCTGCAAAGCAGTATCCAGCAGCCGGATTTGCAAATCGGGCAGCGCCACCCCGATGTCAGAAGGCCGACCCGTATCGGCGCTCAGTTCCAGATGCGTCACATGCACCGTCGTCTCGGTGATGCCATACATGTTCACGAGCTTCGGCTGCCGATCTCCATAGGCCGCGAACCACGGCGCAAGTGCGGCGCGGTTCAGCGCCTCACCGCCGAAGATCACATGCCGCAGCGCAAAGGCCGGCGGCACCGGCTGGCGCGCGCAATGCGCGGTCAGTTGCTGGAAGGCCGAGGGCGTCTGGTTCAGCACCGTCACGCACTCGCGCATCATCAGATCCGCAAAGGCACCCGGATCGCGCGTCACCACGCGCGGCACAATGACCAGCCGCCCGCCATAAACCAGCGCCCCGAATACCTCCCAGACCGAGAAGTCGAAGGCGAAGGAATGGAACAGTGTCCAGACGTCGGTTTCATCGAAACCGAACAGCGGTTCAGTGGTGCTGAACAGCCGCACCGCCGCCCTGTGATCGACGCAGACGCCTTTTGGTTTTCCGGTGGAGCCTGAGGTGTAGATGACATAGGCGGCGTTTTGGGGGGTTGTTCGGGTTTCCGGCGGGGTTTCGGGGAGGGAGCGGGCCTCGGTCT
>Ga0209369_1000304_pt1 | contig 89178 bp, 63 predicted proteins | sample EBPBio142010_DNA_FD_185865 | JGI IMG/M metagenome (GOLD analysis project Ga0209369, IMG submission 185865) | Wastewater treatment Type I Accumulibacter community from EBPR Bioreactor in Madison, WI, USA - Reactor 1_10/4/2010_ DNA (SPAdes)... | ecosystem: Engineered > Bioreactor > EBPR >...
ACTACATCGAGATGTTCTACAACCCGATCCGCCGGCATGGTTCCGCTCGCGGACTGTCACCGGTAGAGTTTGAAAGGCGCTACGCGCAGAGCGGCGACTGAGTGTCTACAGAACTCTGGCCGGTCCAAGGCAAGGATCTCACCACTGCCACAGAGGGTGATTTCGAGTCCTGGAGTCGTCATCTACGTATAGAACGTAAGCTCGCTCGAGCAACTCAGCGCACCTACCAAAATGCGATCCGGGTCATCTTTAGTTTTGTCGCACAGAGGACTGAGCTTCAGAGCGAATGCCATGCCCAGTTCGGACGGAGGGTCATCTTGGTTGCACATGAAGACAACTGTGTAACCCATACCGTCGAAGACGATTCGGAGCATAAGTTGCCACCGATGACCGAAGAGGAAATCAATCGCTTCTTCGCCAGCATGGATGACCGGATCGAGCGAGCCGAAATCGAAGCACCACGAACCGTGAGAGCGCTCGAACGCGACAAGGCGCTTTTCTACACGATCTATATTTCCGGAATTCGGGCCAGTGAGTGTGCGGCGCTGACAGTTCATGACTTTCGGCCATCAACTGACATTCCGGAAATGGGGAAGTACGCCTACATCAATGTCACAGCTGGAAAAGCGAGCAAAGGAAGCGGCGCCCGGCAACGCCAAGTGCTGCTGACCCATATCGACTACATCGCTGTAATTGAATGGTATTTGATTAATTTTCGCCCGCAGTACACACCAAAACCTCATGCGCCTCATGCGCTCTTCTACTCGGAACGCGGCAACCAAATTTCTCTCAGCAGCATTGATGAGCGTTTCAAATTGCATCTGAAGGCATCGGGTATCGATTCGCATGAATACACCCCGCATAGCCTTCGTCGTTCGATGGTTACCCACGAGATCATGCGGAGTGGCACCGAGTTCGCCAGGAACAAGGCGGGCCACGGGAGCTCATCAGTTACACAAATCTATGGCCAAGTTCCCATGGAACATTACCGGCTCACGGCCCGCAATCTTGTTCGTCAACAGATCAAAGACATCGGCACCAAGGCACCGTAACAAGTGAACCAAGACGCTCCCCTGCTGCTTTGGCGCCTACGCGTCGTGATGGCTGAACGTGATGTCCGAACCACTCGTGCATTGCGGAAGCGTTTGCTAGAGCAAGGCATTGACCTGTCAGAGGCACAACTTGGTCGGATAGTGAAAGCACTTCCAGCATCACTAAACACGGCTCTTCTGGCTGCTCTCTGCCAGGTGCTCAACACCACGCCAGCCGAATTACTGGTGCTGCATGGGCGGCGCTCGCAAAGCATAGATGCGGCTAATGCCGCAACAGACGCGAGCCCCCAAGCACCAGCTCCGGAGCACACCGAACCATTGACTTTGCCGCCACGAAACCCTTCAGAGCGACCCCGTGCAACCGCCTTTCCGATGCCGAAACTGACATGAGATCGCATAAGCCCAACCCATTCGCAACCTGTTCAATATGTTTGCGAACAATGCGCTGTAGAAATGCCGCCGACGGAAGTCCTTGCTGCCAGATCTGCTACAAAACTCTGGAACAATCGGACTGTACACGCTGTGGTAATAGCATCCGATTTGCAGCGGGGTCTTCTCTCACCCGCTGCTCGAAATGTGCTCGATCCGATGTTTGGCGCGGCAAAGACTGTGACAGATGCAAACGCCCCATCACCAAGACTGGATTGCTACTTAACGGAAAGCTTTACTGTCAATCTTGCAAACAGTACGCGCGGGATCCGATTAATTGCGCCGTATGTCGGCAGCCTTCCAACAATCTAGCGACTTGTCGCTCATTAGGACTACACGAGCCAACATGCCCAGTGTGCAGAAATGATCTCATGTCTTTCTGCCGGGTATGCCGCTGTAAGAGACTGATCGCCGGAGATGTTGAGGGGCGCCCCGCCTGCAAAAAATGTTTTGCGCGCGGGACGCTCCTGCGTGACATGTGCACCAAGTGTGGAAAATTGGACGACACTCCAGACACTGATCGATGCTATGGCTGCAAAGCAGCAGGCGTGACCAAATCAATCATTGCGGCAACCGAAGCATCCCTTGAACAGGACTGGGTCAAGGCACTGTTCCAGTCCTATGTTGATGACCCCCAGATTACAACCAATCCAATACGGATCTATGCCTTGGTCAAGCGCAACGCGGAAGGCTTCCGCCTGATCGACAAAAATCTGTACGATCGATCACAGCTCACAGCCGTCAACGTAGTTCAGGCATTTGGCACTGATCAGCACCCGATGAAATTCAAGTCCATCAAGACCTGGCTGGCTGCAATGCATGGTCTAGATTTTCACACTGCAGATGTGGATTTATATCTGCATGCGCTGAAAGTAAAGACTATTGTAGATGGCGTAAAGATCACATGGATTCTGACCTCTCTCCATGCCTATCAAGCCTATCTTTCAGGCAGGACCGAACGACAAAACAGGGCAGGCAAAGTCGGGAAAGGCCTAAGCCCGAAAAAGCCATCCAGCATCGTCCAAGTACTGAAGCTTTCCATCAATTTCATGCAGTTCTGCCACGACCAGGGTTCGCGATCTCTGGATGAAGTACAACAAACTCATTTCGATCGATATACAACGAATTATCCAAAGCGCTGCGCTGCTTTGGCTTCCTTCGTAAAGTTCATGAATAGCCGTTCTCGTTTCGGGAAACTAGATTTACCAATCCGAAAAACAAGAACAAACACGCGAAAAATCATGCTTAACCAAGCGGATAAGGAGCGTTTTCTGGCGTTCTGCGAAGCAGCTGAAGGACCCACGGATCTACGCTATTCCGTTATTGCACTAATTTGCATGTTCTATCCTGTAAAGCCCAACGTGGTGGTGAACCTCAAGCGAAGTCATTTGTCGGTAGACGGTGAGACGATATCACTCGACATGGGAGCAGGCCCAATTCAGATTGACCCACCCGTAAGCACCGCCCTAGATCGCTGGCTGGCCAATTGGCATTGGCATTCACGCCTGCGTGATTCAGTTCATAGCGAATTTCTGTTTCCGGGACAAATGCTAAATCGCGGACTCTGCATTGCTTCCTTTCGCAGTTGGCTACAAAAACAAGGGATAAAACCAACACAGTTGTTCGCGACCGCAGTGCATGGACTGATTGACGCTGGCCTTTCTGGCCCCGGAATGTTGGTGGACCTCTTTGGCATGTCGATTGATAGTGCCGTCGACTACTGGAATGACGCCGGAGGCGGTGCCTCTTGCCTCAACCGCGCCACCATTCAATCCTATCGAGAGAAAGGGTTGTTACGCAAATGAACACAATATCCCCTGCTAACAGTACGCTTTGGTGGCTGTATTTCCTGCGTTGTCGCAATGGCCTGATCTACACAGGAATCAGCCCAGATCCAGCTAGGCGGTTCTTGCAACATCAGCACGGTCGTAGCCAGTACACACGACGCCACCGCCCCTTGGAATTGATCGGAGCATTTCCAGTCGGATCTCAGAAGGAAGCGCTTCGGGAAGAGCGCTTGGTAAAGCGCATGTTGCATGCTGAGAAGCTGGCACTCGCTTCCATTTCAAGATCACAGCCCAGCTGGACTATGTTTGGGGATTTTAAAAAAACGACGCTTGAGCACGAATGATGCAGGAATCTTGACGCAAATCGCACTGAGACCAAGCAGCTTCACGCCCTTGTCAGCACTTTTGGCAGGGATTTTCCGCCTCACTGCCTCAACATGACCGCTTCCGCTGACAGCGCACTTCGCTTCGACTGCATGAACAAGGTCAACTCCTGTGCCATGTTCTTCGCCAGGTCGTTGTAGTCCATCGGACACTCCCCTGTAGAACAAGCGCAAGGAATTTCCTGATGCATCTTTACCTTGACACAGAGTTCAATGGGTTTGGGGGCAGTCTGATCTCAGCAGCACTGGTATCTACTGGCGGGCATGAATGGTACGAAGTACTACCATGCTCTCGCCCAAACGACTGGGTCAGACAGCACGTTATCCCAGCGCTATGGCAGCCTCCAAGGCGCCGAGAGTTAGTGACAGCATCATTACAGACCTTCTTGATGCAGTTTCCTGAAATCCACGTTGTGGCGGATTGGCCGGAAGACATCATGCACTTCTGCGGTCTGCTGCTCGCGAACCAGGGACATCAACTAATTACGCCCCCCATTACATTCGAGCTCTTAACGCCATGCGCACCCTTGACGTCATTGACACCTCATAACGCACTGTCTGACGCTCGCGCACTCAAAGCAGCAATGGAGCTTCAGCCTTCGGGGCAAGTCCCTAATGATGTCTCTGATCGCTAATTACGCTCCATCGGCCCACGAGTCTGCAAGCAGTTCAGCCTGAGCGATCACCTTCTCTGTCGCTTCGGCCTGCTTATCCGGTGGATACTTGTGGATCGCCAGAAGCACTTTGACCATGGCAATCATCCGGGCGCGAGCATCCTTTCTGTTCTGCCAGTTGATAGTGGCGGATCTGCGTAGCTTGTCAGTGAGCTCCTGCGCTAAGGCGCGCAGCACCGGATGTCCGAGCTCACGCACGGCAGATTCGTTCTCTGTCAAAGCCTGGTAGAACGCGTACTCCTCCTCGCTCATGCCATCCGGTGGCCGGGCTGAGTCGAATGACGGATGAGAATGGCAATCCGTACTGGCCGAAGTTACCGAACATCTGTTCAGCATCACTCTTGGCAGCGACCAAGAGCATTGCTGCGAGGCTTGGCGATGTCTTAGCGAGATCCCGAATCGCCGGATAGAACTCATGCTCAGATGAAATGATGTCGCCACTTGCCAGCCTGTTGAAGTGATTTCGCAAGTTTTCATTGAACTGGCGCGCCTCACCATCTTGCTTCTGCTCAATGCGGCGATTGAATTCCACAAGGATGGACGATGCTTCTGCAAAGAAGTTTTTTTGCCTTTCCCATTGCTGGCGCAGACTGCTATGAATGTGCGTCACATCAACATCGAACCAGAATACACGCTCTGAATCGGCCCAGTGCTCGACATCCCGGGTTGTCTTGAACTGAAGCTCTCCGACGACCCCAGGGAGCGTTACGGTAATTTCATTGAGGAGACTGGTCATTTATCCCTCCGCACTGGTCACGCTTTCATGGCCTGTCCTGAGCTTGCCGGAGATCAGGCGGGGGAGGAGTGTGTCACGAAGATCTGCATACATAGAAGCAACGGCATTATTTTGTGCAATCTTCTCCAACAGCGGCTTGGAGACTCGCGCAAAGGCATGAATGACATCATCGGACGGAATGACGCAGGGCATATCGGCAACGACGCTTGGACGTACTGCAGGATAGGCGCCGCCGTCCGCAAGGTTTGCTAATCGGTCTATCGCATCGTTTTGAGTTGCTGCCAAGTACACGTAGCTAGAGACATGCGGGGACTTTGGAGAAAGCACGGCAAATCCGGTACTGCCCGTGAGGCTCGATTCTGGCTCGTGGATGTAGGCGAACGCTCTATTCCCTGGGCGCACTGTTCCAACAATAGTGTCGCCTTCCCGAAGGTGCTGACGCGCTCGGCTGGGTGCGTCCGCGAAATTAATTTCGATAGGCTTGTCTAACCGATTCTCATGGACTCCGCTGAGGTCGATATATTGAACTACTGACGGGTGCTTACGGGCCGTCCACTTGACGGCATTAAGATCGGACAATTCCGCTAAGGTTGCGTTTCGCCACCCCTTCGGTATCGAACCAAGTTTGATATCCTCGAACTCACTGGGGAACAGGGCAGCGGTGGCGGCATCCATGCCTTCAGGCTCGCGGCTTTCGGCCTTGGCGCGCACGGGATCGAAGTCCACAAACCAAGACTTGAACAGGGCCAGGCATTGGTCTGCACGACCGTGCCGGTATTGTTGTAGATGACCCGCGGGCGGACCGACTGCATCGGCGTCATGTAGTTGACGTGGCAGTCACCGGTGATGGCGGGATCGCACTGGGTCTGGTAGGGAACGGGCCTGCTGGTATCGGAACTGAACAGCTTGCTCGCACTGCCGGAGTCGAGCGTGCGCAGGTTGTAGCTGGTGCTGTTGTTGCTCGGGTCGTCGCCGGTTAGCGCCTGGCCGCTGATCGAGCGGCCGGTCACGCTGCCCAGCCTGGCAACGTGGCCGATGTTGACGTTCGGCGGATATTCCGTGGCCGGGGTCCATAGCACCAGGCCCTTGTTCGACACCCACCAGTCCGAGGCGGGAATCGGATTGGCGGCAGAACCGCCGGTGATGGTCGGCCGGCGTTGCAGGGTGGTATCGATGCCGTTGACGTCGAAACCGACGTTGGTGCCGCTCTGCGTCGCGTTGGTGCAGGTACCGCCGTTGGACACCGTATTGGCGGCGGTGCTGGGGTTCGAGCCGCTGTCCGCCACGCGGTCGTACATGTTGAAGCTGCCGCCCATCTCCGTGCTAGGCGAGCCGTTGTTCGGGCTGCCGCAGCCGTTGACGAAACCGCCGCTGGCCGTCGGCATACCGTGCGGCGCGGTGCCATTGTGCCAGTTACCCAGCAGCACCCCTGTCGGATAGCCACTGATGTCGATCTCATAGTGGACCGGTTGCGACGGATCCAGCTGCTCCACGCCCTTGTTGCCGTTGCCGTTGGGGTTCTTGGCCACCAGGCCCACCAGCGGGCGATGGAAGAACCCGTCCTGGCCGGCCGGACCGTTTTCGGCCATGAAACCGTAGGCGCGCGGATTGCCCGCCCAGCTCATTTGCACCACGATGTCGTAGAACGGCGCGGCGGTGACCGCCAGCGCGTCCGGCGTGGTGGTCGGCAGGAACGAAGGCGTGGCCGAGGAACTGGCCACCAGGCTCGGCGCCGGCAGCGCGGTGCCGTTGGGCGTGGTGCCCAGCGTGGTCGCATTAAAGAACACCGACTGGGTGCCCGAATTGGCGATGTTGCCCAGGTTGCAGGTCAGGGTCTGGCCATCGGCGGAAATGCTGGAACCGGGGCCGGTGCAGAGGGCGGGGAGAAAGCTCCAGCGCACCACCGGCAGGCCGGTGCGCGGCGCCACGTTACCCAACGGCAAGGTGCTGACCAGGGTCAGGTCGTCGTCGCCGCCACCGTCGGTGCTGAACGTGACCAGGTACTCGAACCGGTCGTTGGTGCGCATGATGCGGTTGTCCGGGCCGGTGTCGAACCCGGTGCCCGACGCCGGATCCCAGCCCGGCGTGCCGTCGTAGCTGTTGCGGAACAGCAACTGGTTGATTTCCGCCTGCGCCGGCAGCGCCACCATCAGCGACAACACCAACGCCGCGAGCCAGGTTGCAGGCAGCGCAAGCGCCCGCCGCAATCCCGGCTTCAATCCGCAAAGTGCATGCATACCCATCCCTCTGACTGCCCCTGAAAACGCAACTCCCCCTGGTTCTCAGGGGGAGCCGCTCTCGTCATTGGAAGATGAAGGTCGCAGCAGCCGGACTCAGGGCGAGTCCGGATCCGTGCCCCCCTCTCCGTGCCGCGTCTGCTCCACCGGCTGGTTCGATCCATCCGTGCCCTGCTGCAACGGGTTGCCCTGCGGATCGGGCTTGCTCTGGAACTTCAATCCAGGCTGACCAGCCTCGGTCTCCACCGTGCGGATCTCGCCGCTGGCCCGACGCGCCTTCACCTGCTCCAGCACCTGGTTGCTCGCCGAGCCCTCGATGAAGTCCGCACGATGCAACTCGCCGTTCTTCACGTCCACGAACAGGCTGTGCGCATCACCCGCATTGCGGCTGCTGCTGGTCACCAGACGGCTGCCGCGCGGCAGCGTCCGGCTGTCCACCTTCAGCACGTGCGTCACCGGGCGCAATCCGCAGTAGCTGTACTTGCCTTCCACGTCGCTGATCAGGTACGTGCCGTCCTGGAAGTACAGCCGCACTCCCGGGATCCCCAGCTCTTCCTCGTCTTTCAGGAAGTTGCCGTTGCCGTCCACGTAGATCTGGCCCACCACGCAGCCCTCGTTCGAGAACACACCACCACGCGGCTTCACCTGCCAGCGGCCCTCGTTCGAGCACTGCTGCGTCGCAGGCACGCCCACCACCGCGCTGCACTCCATGTGCGCCCGGTTGATGCCGTCGCCCTGCATCGCGCCCACGCCCAGGCGGACCCGGTACTGCACCAGTACCTCGCCGCCCGGATCGATCCGGTCCAGCATCATCCGCAGCACCGGACCGGGCTCGCCGCTGAGCGACACCAGCGTGGCGCCGCGCACCCGCACCGACTGGCCCACCAGCTCGAACCCGGCCGGCAGACGGTCCACCAGCACCGAGGACAGCGCGATGCCCGGACCGTTGTTGCGGATCCGGATGCTGTACACCACCACGTCACCCACCTCGGCCTCGCGCACCGGCGCGGTCTTCTCCAGCACCAGCTGGCTCTCGGTCGAGGGCACCGGCGTGTCCACGCACGCATCATCGTCCAGCGTCTGCTGCCCGTAGGTCAGCTGCGCGGCGTTGTACAGGCCGTTGCCCGCACCGGCACCGCAACTGTCGTTGGACGTGTCGCTGCCGGCCTGCACCCGCAGGCGCACCACCACCGTGTACGTCTCGCTGGCGCCGGCCGCCAACTCGCGGTCGCTGGCCAGCGGCCACGGGCCAGCGCCCACCAGCGCCTGCGCCGTCTCGTCACCGCGCTGCGAACTGGCCGACAGGATCGTGGCGTCCGGATCGAACCCGGGCGTGTCGGTCAGGCTGTACGTGCCCGGGCTGCCGCCAATGTTGCGCGCCGTCACCGCGTAGCTCACCTCGAACTCGTCCGCACTGCCCTGCACCGGGCGCACCGCGCCCACCACCGACTTGTCCAGGGTCAGCACCGCATCGATCGGATGCGAGGTCCGGCAGTCTTCCTCGGCCGTGCAGCTGGGCTGGTCGCCGCCGCCAGGCACCACCACGTTGAGCACCGGCACCGAGACACCGGCATCCACCGTGGCCTGGTAGGTGAACGCATGCGTGCCTACCGTCGCGCCCGCTGGCAGGGTGCAGGTCAGCACCTGGCCCGCCGCGCTGCAGGTCGCACCGGCCGGCACCACCGGCGTGGTGAACGAACCGACCACCAGGGTCAGGCCCGCGCCCAGGGTGTCGGTCAGCACTACCTCGTGCTGGGTCGGGGCCGCGGCCACGATCACGTTCACCGTGTAGGTAAGCGCCTGGCCCGGCACCACCGCCGTGCCATTGCCCAGGTCGGCCGCCTTGGTCACCGTCACCACCGGCGGGGTCACCGGGTGCTCGGTCGTGCAGTCGGCCGCCGTGGCGCAGGTCGGGGTATCCCCGCCGCTGGGCACCACGGTGTTGGTCACCACACCGACCGCGTCGGCATCCACCGTGGTCTCGTAGGTGAACGCATGCGTGCCCACTGCCGCACCCGCTGGCAGGGTGCAGGTCACCACCTGCCCTGCCGCGCTGCAGTTGGCCCCGGCCGGGGTCACGAACGAGCCCGGCACCAGGGTCAGGCCCGCGCCCAGGGTGTCGGTCAGGGTCACCTCGTGCTGGGTCGACGCGGCGGCCACCGTCACGTTCACCGTATAAGCGAGGCTCGCCCCAGGGATCACCGCGCTGCCCGTCGCCGGGTTGGCACTCTTGGCCACCGTCACCACCGGCGGGGTCACCGGGTGCTCGGTCGTGCAGTCGGCCGCCGTGGCGCAGGTCGGGGCGTCGCCGCCGCTGGGCACCACGGTATTGGTCACCGTACCGACCGCGTCGGCATCGACGCTGGCCTGGTAGGTGAACGCATGCGTGCCCACCGCCGCACCGGCCGGCAGGGTGCAGGTCACCACCTGCCCGGCCGCGGTGCACGCCGCACCGGCCGGCACCGACGGCGTGGTGAACGAACCGGCCACCAGGGTCAGGCCCGCGCCCAGCGTGTCGGTCAGCACTACCTCGTGCTGGGTCGGCGCATCGGCCACCGTCACGTTCACCGTGTAGGTAATGCTCGCGCCAGGCACCACCGCACTGCCCGTCGCCAGGTTGGACAGCTTGGACACCGTCACTACCGGTGGGGTCACCGGATGCTCGGTGGTGCAGTCTTCCGCCACCGGACAGGTCGGGCTGTCGCCGCCGCTGGGCACCACGGTGTTGGTCACCGTGCCAGCCGCGTCGGCATCCACCAGCACCTGATAGGTGAAGTCGTGCGTGCCCACTGCCGCGCCCACCGGCAAGGTGCAGGTCACCACCTGGCCGACCGCCGTGCACGCCGCACCGGCAGGCACCGACGGCACGGTGAACGAACCGGCCACCAGGGTCAGGCCCGCACCCAGGGTGTCGGTCAGGGTCAGCACGTTCTGGGTCGGGGCCTCGGTCACCGTGGCCCGCACCGTGTAGGTGAGGGTCTGGCCCGGCAGCACCGCCGTGCCATCGGCCGGGTTGGCGCTCTTGACCACCGTCACCACCGGCGGGGTCACCGGATGCTCGGTGGTGCAGTCGGCCGCCGTGGCGCAGATCGGATCGTCGCCGCCGGTGGGCACCACAGTGTTGATCACCGCGCCAACCGCTGTCGCATCCACCGTCGCTTCGTAGCTGAACGCATGCGTGCCCACTGCCGCGCCCACCGGCAGGGTGCAGGTCGCCACCTGGCCCGCCGCGGTGCAGCTGGCCCCGACCGGGGTCGTGAACGAGCCCGGTACCAGGGTCAGGCCCGCACCCAGGGTGTCGGTCAGGGCCACCTCGTGCTGGGTTGGTGCATCGGCCACCGTCGCGTTCACCGTGTAGGTGATGATCGCTCCAGGCAGCACCGCACTACCCGTGGCCGGGTTGGCGGTCTTGGATACCACCACCGAGGCCGGAGTCACCGGATGCTCGGTCGTGCAATCGGCTGCGGCCGTACAAGTCGGGGTGTTGCCGCCGCTCGGCACCACGGTATTGGTCACCGAGCCCTGGGTGGTTGCGTCCACGCGTACCTGGTAGGTGAAGTCGTGGGCGCCCACCGCCGCACCCACCGGCAGGGTGCAGGTCACCACCTGCCCCACCGCGGTACAGGCCGCGCCGGCCGGCGCGCTCGGCACCGTGAACGAGCCCGCCACCAGGGTCAGGCCCGCGCCCAGCGTATCGGTCAGCGTGGTCGTCGCCGTGGTCGGCGCAGCGCCCACCGTGGTCCGCACCCTGTAAGTGATGGTCTGGCCTGGCAGCACCGCCGTGCCATCGACCGGGTTGGCGCTCTTGGCCACCGTCACTACCGGCGGCGTCACCGGGTGCTCGGTGATGCAGTTGGCCGCCACCGGACAGGTCGGGGTGTTGCCGCCGCTCGGCACCACGGTATTGGTCACCGTGCCGGTCGCATCGAGATCCACGCTCGCCCGGTAGGTGAACGCATGCGTGCCCATCGCCGCGCCCACCGGCAAGGTGCAGGTCACCACCTGCCCCACCGCGGCGCAGGCTGCACCGGCCGGCGCGCCCGGCACCGTGAACGAGCCCGCCACCAGGGTCAGGCCGTTGCCCAGCGTGTCGGTCAGCGTGGTCGCCGCCGTGGTCGGTGCATCGGCCACCGTCACGTTCACCGTGTAGGTGATCTCCTGGGCGGCGATCACCGCCGTGCCCGAAACCGGGTTGGCGCTCTTGGCCACCGTCACCACCGGCGGCGTCACCGGGTGCTCGGTCGTGCAGTCGGCCGCGGCCGTGCAGGTCGGGGTGTTGCCGCCGCTCGGCACCACGGTATTGGTCACCGTGCCGGTCGCATCGAGATCCACGCTCGCCCGGTAGGTGAACGCATGCGTGCCCACCGCCGCACCCACCGGCAAGGTGCAGGTCACCACCTGCCCGGCCGCGGTGCAGCTGGCGCCGGCCGGGGTTACGAACGAACCCGGCACCAGGGTCAGGCCCGCGCCCAGGGTGTCGGTCAGCGTGGTCGCCGCCGTGGTCGGCGCATCGGCCACCGTCACGTTCACCGTGTAGGTGATCTCCTGGGCGGCGATCACCGCCGTGCCCGAGACCGGATTGGCGATCTTGGCCACCGTCACCACCGGCGGTGTCACCGGGTGCTCGGTCGTGCAGTCGGCAGCGACGGTACAGGTCGGGGCGTCGTCGTCACCGCTGGGCACCACGGTATTGGCGACCGTGGCGCCGGCGTCGATGTCCACGCTCACCTGGTACCTGATCGTGTGCGTACCGACGATCGCGCCTTGCATCAACTCGCAGGTCACCACCTGCCCCGCCACGCTGCAGCTGGCGTTCGCCGGGACGTTGCCCGCGACGCCGAAGGTACCCGGCACCAGGGTCAGGCCCGCGCCCAGGGTATCGGTCAAGGTCACTTCACCGCGCGTGGGTGCGTCGGCCACCGTCACGGTGAGCGAATAGGTGATCGTATCGCCCACCACCACGGCATCGCCCGAGTCCGGAGTGGCGGCCTTTTCCACCGTCACCGTGGACTTGCGGATCTCGCCGAAGTCGTAGTCCACCGCATCGGTGCCGATCGGCAGCACGATGTCGGTGATCACGCTTGGCACGGTGCCCACCGCGTTGGCGGTGCCGCCGACGCTGCCCACCCGGCGCTGGCCGTCGTGGAACCCGTCGGGCTGTTCCTCGGTGATGCGATAGATGCCGCGGGCCAGACCATCGAACAGATAGCTGCCGTCGGCCAGCGTGTCCATCGTGCGCACGATCCTGACGTCGTCGCCCGCGCAGGTGAAGGTGGCCGGATCGGCCGTGGACGGGATGGCGGTGGTGTCCAGGGTGCCGTTGGGGCCGGCCGCGCAACCGAGCAGGTCGATCCGCACGCCCGGAATGCCGGCTTCGCCGCTGTCCGGAACGCCGTTGTCGTTGTCGTCCTCGAACACCTTGCCCGTCAGGCTCGAATCGACCAGTTGCACGCCCGGATTGGCGCGAGCGCTGACGAACAGCAGATCGCTGGTCGGATCGGGCGAGCGCCCACCCACGCTGTTGGCGAACAGGTCGCCGGCCTTGGCGATGCCGGCCACGCTGGCCATTCCCAGCTCCAGGCTGTAGAACTGGCTCGCCACCAGCTGTGTGACTCCGGGCGAAACGCGCACCGCGGTGCTGGCGCCGATGTTGGCCGGACAACCGGGCACCCCGAACTGGGCCGCCGTGCACCACTGGGTGGAACCGCCCGGAATCGCATTGCTGGCGTGGCGCGGATCGTTGTTGATGCCCGCCGGTGCGGCATTGCTGTAGTACACCGTCATGCCCGGATCGTTTGCCGGAACCGTCACCGACGCCAGCCGGTACGCCCCGGGATCGAAGCTGGACGGCGGCATCCGGCCCAGCGCGCCATCGCCCACGAACGGCAGGATGTCGATGAAATCGGGAATGTCGCGCTCGGGCATGTCCGCAACGAAGGACGCATAGGTCACCCGATAGCGGAAATCCTGGCCCGGCTCGATCATCGGGGTCAGGGTGCTCTTCTGCACCTGGAAGCCCGGTGGGGTCTGCACCGCCACGCTGGCGTCGGCGGCCTTCACGCAGGCGCCGAAGCTGTTGCTGGCAGGGTTGAAGGCGCAATCGGCGTCGAAGTCACTGACGCCGCCGCTCACCGCCACGCTGTTGGGCAGCACCGTGCTGTCCGGCGTGGTCAGGTCGACGAACGCCCTGAACTCGATCGCCGGCATGTGCGTCTGGTTGCCGGCCGCACCGTCCGAGCCCATGAAGGGCAACTGGCTGGACAGCGTCCACACCAGCCGGGTGAATCCCGTCGACGGCGTGTCGTAGGACACCACCGGTTCCTGCGCCGTTCCACCCACCGTGGCCGAACCGGGATCGTAGGTCAGGTTCGGCGGCAGGATGTCGGTCACCGTGTAGGTGCCCGGTACCGGCGGGAACAGCGTCGAATAGCGCGGCCGCAGGCGGTAGGTCAGGATGCTGCCCACCGGCTGCGGCGCGATCTCGGCGTTGGCCGGGTTGACCACGCGCTTGGTAACGCGCGAAGTCGTGCGCAGGCGCACCACCTGCAGGTGGTCGCGCACGTTGGGATCGGTGGTGACGAAGAAGGACGAGGAACCGGCATCGCCCCTGTTGCGCAGGATCGTGCCTTCCGGGATCGTCTGGCCGGCCACGCGGGTAGCCGGCGTCGGCGACAGCACCTGGATGGTCGCCGCCCAGGTGTCGCGCAGGATCAGGCCATAGACGTGAACCACGATGTACGCACCGGCAGGCACGACCGGCGCATCGGCGCGCACGTAGACCAGCCCGCCGGCAGCCTCGGCCTCGGCGGCGGTGGCGAACCACTGGATGGTCGGGTCGTTGCAGCGCGCCCGCGCGTATTCCGAGGTGCTGGCGACCGACCCCGTGTAGGGATCGGTTGCCGAATCGGTGGAGGCGAAATAAGGCGAACCGCCCGCGCGCGCGCCATAGCGGATCGTCGGCAACGGCGGCGCCGTGGCGACGTTGCTCCACGCGGTCGTTGCGTTGAAGTTGGAGCCGATGTCGAACGCGGCACGGTCGATGACCTCGCAGGTATAGGCATTGGTATGCGCGACCGTACCGGTATTGCTGTAGATGACCCGCGGGCGGACCGACTGCAACGGCGTCATGTAGTTGACGTGGCAGTCGCCGGTGATGGCGGGATCGCACTGTGTCTGGTAGGGAACCGGACGGGTGGTGTCGGAGCTGAACAGCTTGCTCGCGCTGCCGGAATCGAGCGTGCGCAGGTTGTAGCTGGCGCTGTTGTTGCCCGGGTCGTCGCCGGTCAGCGCCTGGCCGCTGATCGAGCGGCCAGTCGCGCTGCCCAGCCTGACGACGTGGTTGATGTTGACGTTCGGCGGATATTCCGTGGCCGGGGTCCACAGCACCAGGCCCTTGTTCGACACCCACCAGTCCGAGACGGGAATCGGATTGGCGGCAGAACCGCCGGTGATGGTCGGTCGGCGCTGCAGGGTGGTATCGATGCCGTTGACGTCGAAACCGACGTTGGTGCCGCTCTGCGTCGCGTTGGTGCAGGTACCGCCGTTGGACACCGTGTTGTCGGCGGCGCTGGGGTTCGAGCCGCTGTCCGCCACGCGGTCGTACATGTTGAAGCCGCCGCCCATCTCGGTGCTGGGCGAGCCGTTGTTCGGGCTGCCGCAACCATTGACGAAACCGCCGCTGGCCGTCGGCGTGCCGTGCGGCGCGGTACCGTTGTGCCAGTTGCCCAGCAGCACCCCCGCCGGATAGTCGCTGAAGTCGATCTCATAGTGGACCGGCTGCGACGGATCCAGCTGCTCCACGCCCTTGTTGCCGTTGCCGTTGGGATTCTTTGCCACCAGGCCCACCAGCGGGCGGTGGAAGAAGCCGTCCTGGCCAGCCGGGCCGCTTTCGGCCATGAAACCGTAGGCGCGCGGATTGCCCGCCCAGCTCATCTGCACCACGATGTCGTAGAACGGCGCGGCGGTGATCGCCAGCGCGTCCGGCGCGGTGGTGGGCAGGAATGACGGCGTGGCCGAGGAACTGGCCACCAGGCTCGGCGCCGGCAGGCTGGTGCCGTTGGGCGTGGTGCCCAGCGTGGTCGCGTTGAAGAACACCGACTGGGTGCCGGAGTTGGCGATGTTGCCCAGGTTGCAGGTCAGGGTCTGGCCGTCGGCGGAGATGTTGGAACCCGGACCGGTGCAGTTGGAGGGGAGATAACTCCAGCGCGCCACCGGCAGGCCGGTGCGCGGGGCCACGTTGCCCAGTGGCAGGGTGCTGACCAGGGTCAGGTTGTCGTCGCCACCACCATCGGTGCTGAACGTGACCAGGTACTCGTACTGGTCGTTGGTGCGCACGATGCGGTTGTCCGGGCCGGTGTCGAACCCGGTGCCCGACGCCGGGTCCCAGCCCGGCGTGCCGTCGTAGCTGTTGCGGAACAGCAGCTGGTTGATTTCCGCCTGCGCCGGCAGCGCCACCATCAGCGACAACACCAACGCCGCGAGCCAGGTTGCAGGCAGCGCAAGCGCCCGCCGCAATCCCGGCTTCAATCCGCAAAGTGCATGCATACCCATCCCTCTGACTGCCCCTGAAAACGCAACTCCCCCTGGTTCTCAGGGGGAGCCGCTCTCGTCATTGGAAGATGAAGGTCGCAGCAGCCGGACTCAGGGCGAGTCCGGATCCGTGCCCCCCTCTCCGTGCCGCGTCTGCTCCACCGGCTGGTTCGATCCATCCGTGCCCTGCTGCAACGGGTTGCCCTGCGGATCGGGCTTGCTCTGGAACTTCAATCCAGGCTGACCAGCCTCGGTCTCCACCGTGCGGATCTCGCCGCTGGCCCGACGCGCCTTCACCTGCTCCAGCACCTGGTTGCTCGCCGAGCCCTCGATGAAGTCCGCACGATGCAACTCGCCGTTCTTCACGTCCACGAACAGGCTGTGCGCATCACCCGCATTGCGGCTGCTGCTGGTCACCAGACGGCTGCCGCGCGGCAGCGTCCGGCTGTCCACCTTCAGCACGTGCGTCACCGGGCGCAATCCGCAGTAGCTGTACTTGCCTTCCACGTCGCTGATCAGGTACGTGCCGTCCTGGAAGTACAGCCGCACTCCCGGGATCCCCAGCTCTTCCTCGTCTTTCAGGAAGTTGCCGTTGCCGTCCACGTAGATCTGGCCCACCACGCAGCCCTCGTTCGAGAACACACCACCACGCGGCTTCACCTGCCAGCGGCCCTCGTTCGAGCACTGCTGCGTCGCAGGCACGCCCACCACCGCGCTGCACTCCATGTGCGCCCGGTTGATGCCGTCGCCCTGCATCGCGCCCACGCCCAGGCGGACCCGGTACTGCACCAGTACCTCGCCGCCCGGATCGATCCGGTCCAGCATCATCCGCAGCACCGGACCGGGCTCGCCGCTGAGCGACACCAGCGTGGCGCCGCGCACCCGCACCGACTGGCCCACCAGCTCGAACCCGGCCGGCAGACGGTCCACCAGCACCGAGGACAGCGCGATGCCCGGACCGTTGTTGCGGATCCGGATGCTGTACACCACCACGTCACCCACCTCGGCCTCGCGCACCGGCGCGGTCTTCTCCAGCACCAGCTGGCTCTCGGTCGAGGGCACCGGCGTGTCCACGCACGCATCATCGTCCAGCGTCTGCTGCCCGTAGGTCAGCTGCGCGGCGTTGTACAGGCCGTTGCCCGCACCGGCACCGCAACTGTCGTTGGACGTGTCGCTGCCGGCCTGCACCCGCAGGCGCACCACCACCGTGTACGTCTCGCTGGCGCCGGCCGCCAACTCGCGGTCGCTGGCCAGCGGCCACGGGCCAGCGCCCACCAGCGCCTGCGCCGTCTCGTCACCGCGCTGCGAACTGGCCGACAGGATCGTGGCGTCCGGATCGAACCCGGGCGTGTCGGTCAGGCTGTACGTGCCCGGGCTGCCGCCAATGTTGCGCGCCGTCACCGCGTAGCTCACCTCGAACTCGTCCGCACTGCCCTGCACCGGGCGCACCGCGCCCACCACCGACTTGTCCAGGGTCAGCACCGCATCGATCGGATGCGAGGTCCGGCAGTCTTCCTCGGCCGTGCAGCTGGGCTGGTCGCCGCCGCCAGGCACCACCACGTTGAGCACCGGCACCGAGACACCGGCATCCACCGTGGCCTGGTAGGTGAACGCATGCGTGCCTACCGTCGCGCCCGCTGGCAGGGTGCAGGTCAGCACCTGGCCCGCCGCGCTGCAGGTCGCACCGGCCGGCACCACCGGCGTGGTGAACGAACCGACCACCAGGGTCAGGCCCGCGCCCAGGGTGTCGGTCAGCACTACCTCGTGCTGGGTCGGGGCCGCGGCCACGATCACGTTCACCGTGTAGGTAAGCGCCTGGCCCGGCACCACCGCCGTGCCATTGCCCAGGTCGGCCGCCTTGGTCACCGTCACCACCGGCGGGGTCACCGGGTGCTCGGTCGTGCAGTCGGCCGCCGTGGCGCAGGTCGGGGTATCCCCGCCGCTGGGCACCACGGTGTTGGTCACCACACCGACCGCGTCGGCATCCACCGTGGTCTCGTAGGTGAACGCATGCGTGCCCACTGCCGCACCCGCTGGCAGGGTGCAGGTCACCACCTGCCCTGCCGCGCTGCAGTTGGCCCCGGCCGGGGTCACGAACGAGCCCGGCACCAGGGTCAGGCCCGCGCCCAGGGTGTCGGTCAGGGTCACCTCGTGCTGGGTCGACGCGGCGGCCACCGTCACGTTCACCGTATAAGCGAGGCTCGCCCCAGGGATCACCGCGCTGCCCGTCGCCGGGTTGGCACTCTTGGCCACCGTCACCACCGGCGGGGTCACCGGGTGCTCGGTCGTGCAGTCGGCCGCCGTGGCGCAGGTCGGGGCGTCGCCGCCGCTGGGCACCACGGTATTGGTCACCGTACCGACCGCGTCGGCATCGACGCTGGCCTGGTAGGTGAACGCATGCGTGCCCACCGCCGCACCGGCCGGCAGGGTGCAGGTCACCACCTGCCCGGCCGCGGTGCACGCCGCACCGGCCGGCACCGACGGCGTGGTGAACGAACCGGCCACCAGGGTCAGGCCCGCGCCCAGCGTGTCGGTCAGCACTACCTCGTGCTGGGTCGGCGCATCGGCCACCGTCACGTTCACCGTGTAGACGATGGTCGCGCCCGGTACCACCGCGCTGCCCGTCGCCGGGTTGGCGAGCTTGGATACCACGACGGAGGCCGGAGTCACCGGATGCTCGGTGGTGCAGTCGGCCGCCGTGGCGCAGGTCGGGGTGTCGTCGCCGCTCGGCACCACCGTGTTGGTCACCGTACCGGCCGCGTCAGCATCCACCAGCACCTGATAGGTGAAGTCGTGCGTGCCCACCGCCGCGCCCGCAGGCAGGGTGCAGGTCACCACCTGGCCCGACGCGCTGCACGCCGCACCGGCCGGCACCGCCGGCGTGGTGAACGAACCGGCCACCAGGGTCAGGCCCGCGCCCAGGGTGTCGGTCAAGGTCAGCACGTGCTGGGTCGGGGCCTCGGTCACCGTCGCCCGCACCGTGTAGGTGATGGTCTGGCCTGGCAGCACCGCCGTGCCTTCGGCCGGGTTGGCGCTCTTGGCCACCGTCACCACCGGCAGGGTCACCGGGTGCTCGGTGGTGCAGTCGGCCGCGGCCGTACAGGTCGGGTTGTCGTCGCCGGTCGGCACCACGGTGTTGCTCACCGTGCCGGTCGCACCGACATCGACGCTCGCCTCGTAGGTGAAGTCGTGCGTACCCACCGCCGCGCCCACCGGCAGGGTGCAGGTCACCACCTGGCCGGCCACGCTGCAACTGGCGCCGGCCGGGGTCACAAACGAGCCCGGCACCAGGGTCAGGCCCGCGCCGAGGGTGTCGGTCAGGGTCAGTTCGTTGCGCGTGGGCGCATCGGCCACTGTTACCGTCACCGTGTAGGCGATCGTCTGCCCTTCCACCACTACCGTACCGGACACCGGATCGGCCACCTTGGCCACGGTCACGCTGGACTCGGTGATCTCGCCGAAGTCGTAGTTCACCGCATCGGTGCCCAGCGGCAACAGGATGTCGGTGATCACGCTCGGCACGGTGCCCACCGCGTTGGCGGTGCCGCCGACGCTGCCCACCCGGCGCTGACCATCGATGTAACCGGCCGGCTGCTCCTGGGTGATGCGATAGACGCCGCGAGCCAGACCGTCGAACAGATAACTGCCGTCTGCCAGCGTGTCCATCGTGCGCACGATCTTGATGTCGTCCCCCGCACAGGTGAAGGCGACCGGATCGTCCGTGGACGGGATGGCGGTGGTGTCCAAGGTGCCGTTGGGACCGGCCGCGCAACCGAGCAGGTCGATCCGCACGCCACCAATGCCCGCTTCACCACTGTCGGGGATGCCGTTGTCGTTGTCGTCCTCGAACACCATACCCGTCAGGCTCGAATCAACCACCTGCACGCCCGGGTTGGCGCGCGCGCTGACGAACAGCAGGCTGCTGGTCGGATCGGGCGAACGACCGCCCACGCTGTTGGCGAACAGGTCGCCGGCCTTGGCGATGCCGGCCACGCTGGCCATCCCCAGCTCCAGGCTGTAGAACGTGCTCGCAGCCAGTTGGGTCACCCCTGGCGAGACGCGCACCGCGGTACTGGCGCCGATGTTGGCTGGGCAGCCGGCTGAACCGAACTCGGCGGCCGTACACCAGCGCGTGGAACCGCCCGGGATCGCATTGCTGGCGTGGCGCGGATCGTTGTTGATCCCCGCCGGCGCGGCATTGGTGTAGTACACCGTCATACCCGGATCGTTCGTCGGGACCGTCACCGACGACAGACGGTACGCACCCGGGTCGAACTGCGACGGCGGGTTGCGGCCCAGCGATGCGTCACCCACGTAGGGCAGGATGTCGATGAAGTCCGGCACGTCCACCTGCGGCATGTCCGCACCGAAGGACACGTAGGTCACCCGGTAACGGAAGTCCTGGCCCGGCTCGATCAGCGGGACCAGCGAGGTCTTCTGCACCTGGAAGCCCGGCGGGGTCTGCACGGATACGTTGGCCGCCGCCGCCTTCACACAGGCGCCGAAGCTGCTGGTCGCCACGTCGTAGGCGCAATCGGCCTCGTAGTCGCTCGGTCCGCCGCTCACCGCCACGCTGTTGGGCAGCACCGAGCTGTCCGGTGCGGTCAGGTCGATCGCAGCCCTGAACTCGATCGGCGCCAGGTTGGCCGCCGGACCATCCGCGCCCAGATAGGGCAACTGGTTCGGCAGCGTCCACACCAGCTGGGTATAGCCGGCCGACGGGGTATTGAAGGACACCACCGGTTCCTGGGCCACGCCGCCCACGGTGGCCGAGCCCGGCTCGTAGGTCAGGTTCGGCGGCAGGACGTCGGTCACCGTGTAGGTGCCCGGCACCGGCGGGAAGGTGGTCGAATAACGCGGCTGCAGGCGGTAGGTCAGCATGCCGCCCACCGGCTGCGGCGCGGTTTCGCCGTTGGCCGGGTCGATCACGCTCTTGCTCACCCGCGAGGTAGTGCGGATCAGCACCACCTGCAGGTGGTCGCGCAGCAGGTTGCCGGCGGCGGAGAAGCCGGAATACGAGGAACCCACCGAACCGCGGTTGCGCAGGATGGCGTCTTCCGGGATCGGCTGACCGGCCACGCGCGTGGTCACCACAGGCGCCAGCACGTTGATGGTGGCCGCCCAGGTGTTGCGCAGGACCAGGCCATTCACGTACAGGTTGAGGCTTGCGCCGCCCGGCACTGTGGGCGCATTGGCGCGCACGTAGACCAGGCCGCCGGCGGCCTCGGCCTCGTCCTTGGTGGCGAACCACTGGATGGTCGGGTCGGTGCAGCGCGCCTGCGAGTATTCGGAGACTCCCGATGGGTTGTCCAACGGAGCGCCCGTCCTCGGGTCCGTTGCCGCGTCGGTGGACGCGAAATACGGCGAACCGCCAGCGCGCGCACCGTACTGGATCGTCGGCGCCGGCGGTGCGACCGCGACATTGCCCCAACCCGTGCTGACGGCAAAGGAGGAGTGGAGGTCGAACGCGGTGCGGTCGATGATCTCGCACAGGAAGGCATCCGTGTGCGCTATCGTGCCGCCGTTGCCGTAGTTGATGGAACCGCGCACGGTCTGCGTCGGCGTCGCGAAGTTGACGTGGCAGTTGCCGACGATGGCGGGATCGCACTGCGTCACCAGCGGCGCCGACACACCGGAAGAGGGCTGGAACAGCTTGCTCGAACTGCCCGTCTCAAGGGTGCGCAGGCTATAGTCGGCGCCGTTGTTGCTCGGATCGTCGCCGGTCATCGCCTGGCCGCTGATCGAGCGGCCGCTCACGCTGCCCAGGCTGATGACGTGGTTGATGTCGCTGCCCGGCGGGTAGGAGGTGATCGGAGTCCACAGCACCAGCGCCTTGTTCGACACCCACCATTCCGATTCCGGCACCGGGGCACCGGAATTGCCGAAGGTGGTGGGCCGGCGCTGCAGGGTGGTGTCGATGCCGGTGACGTCGAAGCCGATGTCAGTACCGGCCTGCACCGGATTGGCGCAGACACCACCGTTGGGCACGTACAGGGGCGAAACACTAGCCGAGCCGCCGCTGTCGTTGACCATGGTGTGCATGTTGATGCCGCCGCCGGCCGCGGCGGACGGACCGCCGTTGCCTGGGCTGCCGCAGCCGGTGCCGAACGTGCCGGTGCCGCCGTTCCAGTCGTTCAGCTGCATGCCGGCCGGATAGCCGGAAAGATCTATGTCGTAATGCACCGGCTGCGACGGATCCAGTTGCTCCACACCCTTGTTGCCGTTGCCGTTGGGGTTCTTGGCCACCAGGCCCACCAGTGGCCGATGGAAGAAGCCGTCCTCAGCGGCCGGACCGCCGCCGGGCATAAAGCCGTAGGCGCGCGGATTACCGTTGTGGCTCATCTGCACCACGATGTCGTAGAACGGCGCGGCGGTGACCGCCAGCGCGTCCGGCGTGGTGGTCGGCAGGAATGACGGCGTGGCCGAGGAACTCGCCTCCAGGCTCGGTGCGGGCAGCGCGGTGCCGTTGGGCGTGCTGCCCAGCACGGTCGCGTTGAAGTACACCGACTGGGTGCCAGAGTTGGCGATCGTGCCCAAGTTGCAGGTCAGGGTCTGACCGTCGGCAGAGATGTTGGAACCGGCGCCGGTACAGATCGCTGGCACGTTGCTCCAGCGCGCCACCGGCAGGCCGGTGCGCGGCGCCACGTTACCCAGCGGCAAGGTGCTGACCAGGGTCAGGTTGTCGTCGCCGCCACCGTCGGTGCTGAACGTGATCAGGTACTCGAAGCGGTCGTTGGTGCGGACGATGCGGTTGTCCGGACCGGTGTCGAACCCGGTGCCCGCCACCGGGTCCCAGCCCGGCGTGCCGTCGTAGCTGTTCTGGAACAACAGCTGGTTGATGTCCGCATGCGCCGGCGCCGATGCCATCGCCAGGAATGCCAGTGCAGCCAGCGAGGCGGCCGGCATTTGCCAGCGCCGCACCGCGCCGCTGCCGGCGGGCGGCGGAGTGCAATTCGACGATGCGGCAGAACCGCAGGAGGTCATCTTCCGGATGAATGTGGCCAGTACGTGCATAAACTCGATCTCTTGGTCGTTCCACGTCCAGCCGCATGGCTGGACCCTCCCTGTTTCTTCGCCATTCCCGGGCCTGCGGGAATCCACTGATGCCGGTTTCCGTCGAAACGGAGCCGCTGGATTCCCGCGCGCCCGGTGATGCCGGCCTTGCCGTTACTGCGGCTGACGCTTGATGCCGACGACCTCGACGCTCACCCGGCGGTCGGGCTGCAGGCACTGGGTCAGGGCGCGCGTGGCGCGCTCGCCCTTGCAGTGCGCGGCCAGGCCGGTCGGCTCGTGCTCGCCCCTGCCCCGGGTCTGGATCGGCGCGTTCACGCCACGGGCCTGCAGGTACTGCTTCACCGTCTCCGCACGCCGCTCGGACAGGCCCTGGTTGTAGACCTCGGTGCCCAGGCGGTCGGTATGGCCGACCAGGCTGATGCGCTCGATGGAGGCGTAGCCCTGGTCCAGGCGCCGGGCCAATTCGTCCAGCTTGCTCTTGCCTTCCGGCAGCAGGGCTGCCTCGTCGCTGCGGTCGAACTTGAACAGCGCGTCGGCGGCCAGGTCGAAACGCTCGGTGGTGGGTTGCGGCGCCGGCGCTGCCCGGCACTCGGCCTCGCGGCGCTCGGCCTTGGAGACGAGGTCCTCGGCAATCTGGATGTACGGCTTGGCGTGGCGCCAGCCGCCGTCGTGGATCTCGTTGCCGGCGTGGACCAGCTCGACCTCGGCGCAGGCGGTGGCCTGGGCGGCGCAGGAGAACCCTTCCATCTTCTTCAGGGCGTCGTACTTGGCCCACAGGTCGTCGCGCAGCTTCTGCGCGCCGTTGACCAGCGGGGTTTCCCAGCCCGGATCCTGGCCGTTCTCCAGCGCGGCGATCAGCTTCACCGACTCGTCCAGCGCCGCTTGCGGATAGCCGCCGCGGTCGTTGCGGGTGTATTCCTGGAAGCTGGTGTCGAGCCAGCACTGGGCCTTGGACAGGTGGTAGTTGTCCACGCGGATGCCGCGGTCGTTCAGCGCCTTGATCCGCGCCTGGGTATCGAGATAGGTCTGGTGGTCGGCGCGGATGGCCGGGCCGCTGATGCGGTCCTGTTGCGGTTGCAGTTGCTGGGCCACGGCGGCCCCGGTCAGGGTGCCGGTCACCAGAGCCACGGCACCCAGGATGCGCACAGCGTTACGGTAGTTGCGGTTGCAGATCATGGAAGTCTCCTCAGCGCGGCAAGGCAGGGTTGATCGCGGGGCTCTTGCCGCGGAACAGGGTTTCGTCAAACTTGAAGCGCAGGCGCAGGTAGGCACCCTGGTTGGTGTATTCGCCAGCGGTGAGGTCGTCGTCGCGGAAGCCGCGGACGTTGTAGCCGGCCGACAGCCACAGGTTCTCGGTGAGCAGATAGCCCAGCTCCGCACCCACGGCGAACTGCTTGCTGCCGCCCGGGCTCCACATCTGGTAGGCCATGGTGCTCACGTCCCAGCGCTCGGAGAAGTCGTAGGTCGCACGGCCGCCGACCAGATAGGCGGTAAAGCGGTCGGTCGCGCCCTCGAAGTGGTCGGTCTGGCGCTTGGCGGCCACGCGGCCGTTCAACCACCACACGCGGTGCGGGTGCCAGTCGGCGTGCAGGCTGAGGATGTGCTTGTCGTAGCCGTCGCTCAGGCCGAACATGTCGTCCTGGCCGCGCCAGTCCGCCAGGGTGGTGTCGCGGCGGGTCCAGTACTCGTACTTGCCCAGCATGTTGAACCGGTTGGTGTCGGTGTCGCGGTAGGCGAAGCCAGCCTGGAAACGGTTCTCGTAGCTGTCGGCGCGTGCACTGTCGAAGGCGTTGAGCAGGTAGTAGTTGCGCACCAGCACGGTCCAGTCGCGGCTGAGCTTGCGCGCAACGGTCACCGTGGACAGCCAACTGTCGTAGCTCTCGTCGAGCCAACTGGCCACCGGCAGATCAGGATCGCCGGTGGGCAGGCCCTGCGCGGACCATTCGCCCGGGTCGGTGCGGCGCCATTCCAGGCGACCGTTGACCAGCCACAGGTCATCAGGACGCCACTCGGCCGCCAGCGTCGCCGCGGTGGACGACTGGCCCTGTCCGTCGAGCACTTCCAGTTTTTCGAAGCCGGCCTGCAGACTCAAATTCTCGTTGAGCTGCCAGGTGTTGCGTACGCCGCTGGCCCACTGCGCTTGGCGGGCGCTGTAGGCGTCGTACATGCGGTATTCCTGGAATACCGTGCCGCCATCCATGTACTCGGTCTCGAGGCCGAACACCAGGGCGTTGGTCTCGTAGGGGCTGGGCAGGGTCTGGCCGGAAACCGGATCGGTCACGCCTTCGGCGGTGGCCACCGAACTCAGGCCGGTGTTCCACTCGTAGCGACCGAACAGGCGGGTCTTGTCGTGCACCTGGAAGCCGGTGCCCAGCGAGGCGCGGCGATGCTCGCTGTGCGAAATGTCCTGCTCAACCTCGCCGCCGATGTCCCAGCGCGGCGACGGGCGCCAGGTCATGCCCAGGCGCAGCGCGGTGTATTCCACCGGCACCCCGGCCAGGCCGTTGCCCACCCAACTGCCGAAGCCGGTGCTCCAACTGCTGCCGGTGTTGTACAGGGTCTGGCCGGTGCCCGGGTTGAGCGCGTTCATCGAGCCGCCGAAGAAGCCGCCGCCGAAACCGGGCGAGACCACGCCCACGCCGTACGGCGCGGACAGGTTGCCCGGCACCACCAGCCCGTTGCCCCAGCCGCCACTGCCGGCGTGCTCGCTGACATGGTTGCCACCGATCTCCAGCGAGAGGTTCTGGCCCAGGTTGAAGCGGACCCCGGCCTGGATCTGGCCGCGGTCGGCATCGCTGAGGGCGTCTTCGATGTAGCTGCCCTGCGTGTAGAGCATCCAGGCCGGAGCCTGTCCTTCGGCGACCGCGCCGCCGCCGGGGACCCATTGCGCGTCGAGGCCCGCCTGCTTGCGTCCACCCAGATAGGACGAAGCCGGATTGTTGAAGCCGGTATCGCTCTCACCGTACCAGCCCAACAGGGACAGCCGGTTGCCCTGGTGGCCGAATTCGGCCCGCCATGCGTCGCCGCTCACGTTCTGGCCGCTGGCGGACAGCGGGTCGAGAGTGTAGATGTTGCCGCCGATCGAATTGACCGCGCTGCGGGTGCGCGCCGCTTCCCCGCGCAGCCAGGTGCGCTCGCCGAACCGCACGGTGGCGTTGACGCTGCCCAGCTCGAACGGAGCCAGCGGGTTCTCGTCCTTGACGTAGCTGCCGCCGATCTCGAAACGGTTGGTCAGCTTGTACTGGCCGTTGGCGCCGTAGATCCAGAAGTTCTCGCCGCCCTGCTCCACCTCGTAGGTGACCCGCACCGACACCGGGTTCAGTCGCTCGTCGACCGAGGGCACCGGAGTGGTGAACAGGATGCGGCCGCTGAACGGCTCGAAGCTGTAGTCGGAGAAACGCGCCATCTGCCGCACCGAGACGATGCGCGAGGGCGCGTTGCGGTCGCGCACGATCAGTTCGACCCGCTCGCTGCCGAGGATCGCGTGGCTGCTGTTACTGACCGTGTACGGGCCGGACAGGCCGCGGCCGGGGAACTCTTCCACCACCTGGCGCAGGTTGTCGTCGGCGGCGAACACGTCCAGCGAGCCGCGCGCGTTCTCCAGGTGGCCGCGCACGCCGGTCATCGATCGGTTGTACTGGCCCAGGTCACGGACCTGGGTGCTAGCGACGTTGCCCTGGCCCATGAACTGGCTGAAGCCGTCGCCGGTCACGACATCGCCGTACATCAGGTAGTGGCGATCCTTGTCCAGGCGCAAGTACAGGCGCGAGTTGCTGCGCGCCTCGAAGCCGGTGATCGACGCGTCGCCGTACACCGGGTACCAGCGCTCCGGATCGAGGTCGCGGAACAGGCGGTCGCGGTCGGGCTTGTCGCTGTCGTAGGCCATGGTCAGCAGCGCGTCGCCCTTGACCTTGCCCTTGAGGAAGAAGGCGGTGCGCAGCGCGGAGGTGCGCTTGCCGTCGCCGCTGGTGCGCGACCAGCTCAGGATCCGGTCCTCGAAGCCGTCGTCCGGCCGCGCCTGGCTCAGGCTCAGCGGGTTCTTGCGGTCGAAGGAGACGATGCCCTCTACGATGCCCACCGCGAGCATGTCGCGCAGTTCAGGCACGAAGGTGATCGCGCCCTCGGCCACCGAGCCGTCGGCGGAGACGCGCACCTTGACCTGCTGCGGCTCGATCGGTGCCAGCAGCCACACCGTGGCCTTGCCGTCGCGCGCGGTCACCTGGAAGCCCGGCATCACCTGGTCCAGATCACGCGGGAGCAGGCCCAACTCGTCGCTGCTCGCACCCGGAAGCTGGAAGCGGCCGTTGGAGGCCTCGAACGTCACCACCGTCCCGTCGGATACCGGTTGCCCCTGGCGATCCAGCACGGTCACTTCCAGGACCGCCGGCGTCTGGCCGTCGGCCGGAAGGCTATCTCGTTCGACGGACACCACGATCCGGTCCACCGCCGCCGACCAGTCCCCCAGTGGATCGGGATGGATCTGCCGGCTCTCGTGGATCTGCGCCGACACGGGGGGCGAGGCCGCCAGTGCCGCGAGCACGGACAGCGACAGGCAGGATGCCCGCACGCCGCGAGGAAATGATCTTGTCTTGAGCCCCATGATTGCCGCACCTGACTGAAATCGCATCCAGACAACATCAGGGACGACCGCCTCACCCGGCAACGTCCCTGCGATTTTTTTGCTCCCGCACCCCTGAAGCCATCGCGGCCATTGACCACGACGAAGAAGGCCGAAGAATCCCCCATTCATCCCCGCAGTGGCGTCCTATGGGAACCACCGCATTCCCACCGTAAAGGTGAGAATACCGTCACATTATAAGAGTGCGATGCGGAAATGTCCACCCGGCGTCATCGGGCGGGTCCGTCCTGCCCGGTGGGCGCGAGCAGAAGAATGTACGCTCCTAAAAGGAGGTGTTCGACAGTCGAACACCCCCCTCGACCCAGGCAATCGTAGCTACAGCAGCCATAGACCTGCGCAGACACCTGCGGGCCGGCTTACTGTTCGACTGTCGAGCACTTGATGAAGCAAAATCCCTGAACGGAAAGCGCAACCTGCTGTACGACAGTCGTACACCTCTCGACCCAGGTAACCCCTGGGGGGGGTTGTACCTCGTTTCCAGGAACTGTTGGGTAAGGGCTTGATCGAAGCTACAAGCCAGGTATCAGCGTGCAGGATGGCTTGTAATCATCCTCAAGGTGGCGATTTGCATCTCTGATCATTTCTATGGCTTCGGGTGACAGGTCGGGAATGTTGGGTAGCTCCTGTGCCCAGCGCACAACTTCTTCATGGGGGATCAAACGGCCAGCATCAGCATCGGCCAGTCCTTCGAGGATTCGTAAGCGCCGCTCATCCTCTGACAGCAGAAAAATTTCCCCGAATGGGTCTTGATCAGGTTTGCGCATGGGGATATGTCCAATGGAAGAGTGTCTGGTCACCAGAGCGTATTGGGGTCTGCGAGAAGATCATTCTGTCCAATCTCCAGCACGCGCTGCGGATCCGACCCTAGTACTTCGGCTGGCCTCAGACCGTCGAGTAAGGCGTGGGGACACATGAACCACTCCACCTTCGACCAACCATTCATCCGGATTTCGCTGTAGTACCCCATGCTGAAGTAAGACAATAGCTCGGGCACTTGTTCGATCAGCTCGCCGTGGTCGAACTGGAAATCAGGATACAAATAGGAATTGGCAGGCGAGTGCCACACAGACAGCAGACGGGCGTCCCTCCGCCAGGTCGCCAGAGTGACGGCATCGATGCCCAATAGCCTTTGCACAGCTTCCCCCGTCAAATAGGACTGTGCTAGCTCAGCTCGGCACCCCGCAGCAACAAACTTCGAGTCTGGTAGATCGGCTGTCGGTATCATCGAATCGCCTCTGAAACGGGCTCCATGATCTTGCAGAAATATAATTGCACTAATTGCAGCGGATTCCAGCATAGATCAGTATTGCCTGTACGCCGGAATAGAACTTTGTTTTCCGGCTCGTTCCGACCACCGACGGGACTGGGATAGAACTTTAAAAATCGAATTCGATCTGGGGTGACGGGAAATCAATCACTTGGATGATCTTTGGGATATGACTTTTTTATTTGTTCACACAAATCCCAGAACGGAAACCGCAACCTGCTGTACGACAGTCGTACACCCCTCGACCCAGGCAATCCTTGGGGATGTCGTAGCTGATGATCTTTGGGATATGACTTTTTATTTGTTCACACAAATCCCAGAACGGAAAGCGCAACCTGCTGTACGACAGTCGTACACCCCTCCACCCAGGCAATCCTTGGGGACGTCGTAGCTACAGCAGCCATAGACCTGCGCGGACACCTGCGGGCCGGCTTACTGTTCGACTGTCGAACACTTGATGAAGCAAAATCCCTGAACGGAAAGCGCAACCTGCTGTACGACAGTCGTACACCCCTGCCTGCTAAATCTCGACAGTCCACATCCTCTCGGACATGGACCACTGCTTACTGTTCGACTGTCGAACAATCGGCGAAGGAGCCTGCTTGCTCATTGCTCATGCTACATCTCACTTCAATTCCGACATCCTGCAACACAGTGCCAAACGTCTAAAGTCAGAAAAGACCGAACAGTGTGCGACCGGGCACCGGTACGCCCGGCACGCTGTGAATTAGGCAGGACACTGGGTTGTGCGAGTCGGAGAACTCTCGGTGCTCTCCAGTGACAAACGCCTCGTGCACAGTCGGCACTTCCTGCCGGAAATATATAGCATTCTTCGAGTAGACCTGAACAGTTAGATTGATGTTCTCAACTTCCGTTTCTGTCAGGACTAGCGTGGTGAGCTGCGGGTTCTTCATGTACTGCCACGGACGGGAGATCAACATACTGATGTGTGGGGTTATAGGAGCAAGGATTGTTGGTTCATGCAGCGGCGGCCGCGCGCACTGGACGTTGTGGTAGAAGCCGTCGCCGAATACGAATTCCTTGCTCGGCGAAATCAGCACTGAAAACTTGGCGTTCGAGCCAATGTCATCAGCGATCAACCGCTGTCGGCGGCGCATGTTCAACCCAATCAGTGTCTCGCGCTGTCCGCGTGGAAGCTGGTCACCGCGAATTCTCTCCGCTAGCGACACGGAAGACTCCCGATTCATTGGGCTGCGAACCGCTAGTGACACGAGGCACTCAACAGCTCGGAGAATCTCCTGCTCGGTCGCTGGCACGGCGAGGAAGCGTTCACGCATCTCCCCCGACATGTCCATATCCACCATTGGGAGCTGCTTTAGCCACTCGATGAAGCTTGGAAAAAGCCTGTCTGCCCGATCAAACTCGGATTCAAAGCTCTCGTCCCAATGGGTTGGCTCACCCCGACTCCCCAGCTTAATGAGATGACCATTACCAATCATCCCCAGTTGGCGAGGCGGCAGACGCAGGCATGAACCGTCCGGCCTGAGCCATCCGGTTTTTCCGTCCAATCCAGCCCAGTGCTTTGAAACGCATTCCGGCCACCAGTGGTGCCGGGCTGACTTCAGAGACTCCTTTTGCACCACAGCTGCCCTCGTTAGATATTCAGCTGGATCAGTACAGTCGGCAGACGTGTTCACGTCAATCCATGCCCGAATCTAATCACCAAGCTAGTCACTGATTACCAAACGAATGGCATTAATTTCGAACTACATAGCCGTTGTTACAGCGGTTCAAATGTACGACAAATTCATGCGTACATTCATCCGGTTTAGGTTTGGATGCCATGCCTGAAACACAGCCATGCGTAAGTCCTTAATGACACACGCAAACAAACAAATGAACAAACTCAAGCTCGTTATGAAACCTACATAGTGCTGACGATCTTACTGGCATTTCTCCGTCCACGCTGGACAACGTTTTAGGATTTCTTTTGCAAGCAAAAAGAACTATTGACGGAAGAGCAAACGATCCGCACTATCTCCGTAGACATCTCCGTGATTCCCCAGCTGATCCGGCGACGGAGACGCCAGAGAGAACGCCCCGCATCGCGGGGCGTTTTCGTTACCGGCAATGAAAATCGCCGGGGCCCACCGGCTCGCAGCCATCGCCCCAGCGCCCGGTCCGGCGCCAATAGTCCGCGACACCCGCTTGCACGAGCAGCGCCTTGAAGTCCGGATGCGCGCGCATGCCGGAGTACGGCGCATTCCAGAAAGATACGTACGGATACTGCGGCATGCTGCCTTCATCGAAGCCCGGCTGCAGGGCCAGTTCGTTCCGCAGCGCGCGTACCGCCAATCCGGGGTCGCCCAGCGCATCGGCGACGCTGGTCTGCACGTAGGCCGCGTCCTGCCCTCCGGCGTAGGTTCCATCCGCCAGCGCCTTGCGGACAAGCGCGAGCATCGCGTCGCGATCGTCGAGCACCGTGCCGAGATCGCGGAAGAACGGCGTGTCGAAGCCTTCTTGCCGCTGCAGGCGCTGGTGCAGATCGCGCAGTTCGGGCAGGCCGCCGCCCCGCTTGCCCGCCAATTGCCGGAAGAACGCCACCGAGTCCGTTTCGCGCTGGCTGCCTTCCATCTCCAGCCCGCGCCGGTACTCGGCTTCCGCGTCCGCGTAACGGCGCGCAGCGGTGTAGTCGTACTGCAGATCGCGCGACAGGAACAACGCCCTCGGCTCGACCGCGCGCACCTGCTCCACCAATGCGATGGTGTCTTCCAGGTGGCCCATGGCGTAAAGCATGTAGGCGTAGTCCCATGCGCGTTCCTTCGTCGGCGGTCCCGCCTCGGCGACTTGTCTCGCGAGTGCGATGGCCTCCGCGCGCCGACCCTCACGCCACAACGCATTCGCACGATCGCGCCTGGCGACCCAACTGTCCGGCGCGATGCGGGCGGTATCGTTCCGGACCTGCGCGGCTTCGGCGCGCAATCTGTCTGCCTGCGGCCCGTCGAGCTCCTGCGCCATCGCGATGAGCGAAGACGCCAGCGCGTCCCGGCACAACACGCATTGCGGATCCAGCACGATCATTTCGCGGGCGAGCTGCAAGCGCTGGCGATCATGCTCGACATCGAACTGTTCGCGCATGACGATGCTGCGCCAGCGCAGGAAGCGCTCGTAGGCATCGACCTGGGTCGTACCGCCCTGCTCGCGATTGAACCTCGCCACGTCCAGCCTCACGCTCAAGGCATGCGCCACGTCGCGCGACAGCGCATCCTGTACCGCGAAGACATCGCGCAACTCGCGCGCATAGGTCTTCGACCACAGCTGCGATCCATCCTGGGCGCGCACCAGTCGCGCGGTGATGCGCAGGTGCGCACCCTGCCGCCGGACGCTGCCTTCCAGCAGATACGCCACGCCCAGTGCACGGCCGATGCCACGCAGGTCGTCCGTGTCCTTGAATGCATCGCTCGACGTGCGCCCTACCACGCGTAGCGCCGACGATTGCGCCAACTGATTGCGGATCTCTTCGGCCAGGCCATCGGCAAGATGGGCTTGGTCGCCTGCCTGGGAGAGGTCGGCGAAGGGCAGCACGGCAAGCGAAGGCCGGGCCTGCGTTGCGTTACCGCCGCCAGGCACGTCGCGCGCAACGTCCCGCTGCATCCAGACCATCGCACCCAAACCCAGCAGCAATGCGCACACCGACCCAATCACCCAAGGTTGGCGCCAACGCAGCGCGCCCTCCGGCTTCCCGGGCGAATCGGCGATACCTCCAGCGGCCGGCAGGTCGAAGCGATAGCCGATGCCGTACACGGTATGCAGCAGGCGCGGACGCTGCGCGTCTTCGCCCAGCGCCTGGCGCAACAGGCTCATGACCCGGTTGATCACGCTCTGGGTGACGTGCCGGTGGCCCCAGACCGCATCAAGGATCTCGTCCCGCGTGAACACCCGGCCAGGCGATCCCGCCAGCAAGGCCAGCACGGCGAACGCCTTGGGTTCCAGCGTCTGCTCGCGTCCTGCCCGCAACAGCCGCCGGCCAACGAAGTCGATGACCACGTCGTCGAACGCCAGGCGACTGGAATCGGTCTGCGGCATGCGCTCCCCCGCGGGACGACGCCCGCGCGCCAGTATAGGTGCGGTCCCCGGGCACGCCCTCATGACTTCCTGCGCCTGGCCTAACGACCTGGACCGGTCCATGGGGAAACGCTTCGCGCGGCGGAATCCGTCCGCAGCCCATCCAGGACAGACCCGATGAACACCACGCGCATGCGCCCTCCCGCCGGGCCGCCCATCCGGCAACATCTGCCCGGGTGGATCGGCCGCGCCATCCAGGCCGTCGCGCTTGCCGGGCTGCTGGCCTTCGGCGCTTACATCGTCCTGCGGGCGGTAGGCGCCACTCCCGGGAACTTCGAACAATGGCGCGCCCTGGTGGACGGTTTGCCGATGCAGAGCGCGCAGGTCTGGGTCGCCAATCTCGGCATCGGCCTGCACTTCGCGATGGGCACGATCCTGGTGCTGGCCTGGCCGATCCTGCTGTCGTCACGGATCCGTGCCCGCCAACGCGCCGTGCATCGCTGGACCGGGCGCGTCTACGTCACCGCCGGCGTGTTGGCCGGCGCGGGCGGCCTGTCGTTCATCCTGACCCACGGCGCCTACACGCGCGCGGCGTCGATCGCCTTCGCTATCTGGGGCGCGGTGATGATGCTGTGCGCGATCATGGCCTTCTTGCACGCGCGCGCAAAGCGCTTCGATCGGCATCGCGCGTGGGCCATCCGGCTGTTCGCGATGGTGCTGGGCTCATGGGGGTTCGACCTGGAGATCCGCGCATGGAAGGATCTCACCGGCGGCGTCGGCATGGGCGCGGGCAACACCAGCGGCCCATTCGACTACGCCATCCTCTATCTGTTCTTCGTGCCCAACTTGCTGGTGGCGGAGTGCTTCATCCGCAATCTGCACAAGCGCGTCGCAGTGCCGCGCTCGCTGACGTGGCCCGCCATCGCGGCCTTCGCGGTGGCCGGCGGCGTGTTCGCGTATGCGGTGGTGATGGTGACCGCCACGGCTACGGGGAAGTACGGCAAACATCTGTTGCCGGCGCTGGGCATCGGATGACGATCAACTCAGTCGCGAACACGCTGGCTACGAACCTTCGCCACCCAGCGGCGTCAGCAGCCGCAGTCCCTTGCCCATTTCATAAAGCCCACCCGCCAGCATCGCCTCGGGACTATCGCCAGCCCCCGTATTCTCTTGGACCCACGGTATCTGCTCGCGTGGTCCCGGAATGTAGGAATTCCACTGCCCGTAGGTAGGCAGGGTGTTGCCCGCGAACTCGTAGTCGACCGGAACACGCACCGACACGAATCCCTGCTCGCGCATGAGGTCGGTGGCCGGCACGGAGAACACCCATTTCATCGCTGCAGTGATCGCCGAGCGCGAAAACGCGCTTCTCATCCGCTTCATCTCATTGACGTCGCCGATGGTCCTCAGGTTGACCTGCTCGACCGCAGCATCCATCACCTTGCCGTCTGGCCCGATCTTCAGCACCACGTACGCGGTGCCACGCGCGCCCTTCTCCAGCGCACTCATCGGATAGGACGGCGGCTTCATCTCCACGCGCTTGATGGCATCGGGCTCCTGCATGCGCTCTTCCGCCGTCATCGCGTCCTTGCCGAAGTAGCCGCTCTGGATACCCACCCGGAACGCACCGTCCTCCAGTTTCTTCGCCACGATGAACAAGCTCATGCGCGCCTTGACCTTCCTCGGCTCGCCGTCCACCAGCACGGGTTCGAACTTCCATGCCGGACCGGAGTTCTCCACCAGCGATGCGACGACCTCCGGCAACTTCTCGCGCTGGTCCACCTCCAGCCCGCTGACGCTGCCATCGCGCTCGATGAATATCGACCCCGTGACCAGCATGCTGGCTTCGACCTGCTTCCGTATCGTCTGCGGACTCTGCGCAAAACCCAGTTCCGCGCACACCAGGAGCAACAAACCGCAGGCCAACGCACTGCGCCATCCCATTGAGTGCCTCACACGCCCTCCTCGATCCCTGGAAGTGGGCCTCTCCGGCCCCGTCCGCCGCATACTATCCCCACGAGGTGACGCATGCACGGTAGTGGTCTGGAGTTGGCGCTGGTGTTCCTGCTGGCCGCGGTGATCGCGGTGCCGGTCTTCAAGCGTTTCGGGTTGGGGGCCGTACTGGCCTACCTCGTGGCTGGCGTGGTGCTGGGCCCGGACGGGCTGGCGCTGGTGCGGGATGCCGATCGCATCCTCAACGCTGCCGAGATCGGCGTGGTGATGATGCTGTTCGTCATCGGCCTGGAACTCTCGCCCTCGCGCCTGCGGGTGATGCGCAAGCCGGTGTTCGGCGCGGGCGGACTGCAGGTGCTGCTCAGTGCGCTGCTGCTGGGCGGCATCGCGCTGCTGTTCGAGCATCATTGGAAGACCGCGCTCGTCGTCGGCCTCGGCTTGGCGCTGTCGTCCACCGCGGTGAGCCTGCAGCTATTGTCCGAGCGCAAGGAACTGACCAGCGAACACGGGCGCCTCGGCTTTGCGATCCTGTTGTTCCAGGACCTGGTCGCGATCCCGCTGCTGGCTGCCATTCCGCTGCTGGGCGGCGCGAAGAACGAAACGCTGACCTGGACGATGGTGTTCCATGCCGTCGGTGCGATTGCCGTCGTCGTCCTGGGCGGCCGGCTGGTGCTGCGCCACTTGTTCCGCGTGGTCGCGCGCACGCGCATGCCGGAAGTGTTCACGGCCACCGCGCTGCTGGTGGTGCTGGGCATCGCCTGGTTCATGCAACTGGCCGGACTGAGCGCTGGCTTGGGCGCGTTCCTGGCCGGCGTGCTGCTGTCCGACTCCGAGTTCAGGCACGAACTGGAATCGCAGATCGATCCGTTCAAGGGCCTTCTGTTGGGCCTGTTCTTCATCGCCGTCGGCATGGACATCGATCTCGATGCGGTGGTGAAGCAGCCCGAGCTGATCGCCTTCGGCGTGCTGACGCTGCTCGCGGTGAAGTTCAGCGTCCTGTTCGGGATCGGTCGCTGGCCGGGACGCCTCGACCCGAAGGGCGCGCTGCTGATGGCGGGCACGCTCTGGCTGGGTGGCGAGTTCGCGTTCGTGGTCTTCAGCGAAGCCTCGCGCGTGCGCCTGATCGATACGGAACTGCGCAACCAGCTGAGCGCCATCGTCGGCGTATCGATGGCGCTCACGCCCGTATTGCTGCTGGGCTTGCACCGCCTGCTGGCCGGCGTGAAGCGGCCCAAACCCACCACGCGCACCTTCGACGAGATCCCCGACGAGCAGCCGCAGGTGCTGATCGCCGGCATGGGCCGGTTCGGCCAGATCGTGGCGCGCCTGCTGACGGCGCAGAAGATTCCGTTCGTCGCGCTGGAGCACAGCCCCGAGACCGTGGACACGCTGCGCCGCTTCGGCAATATCCGCATCTACTACGGCGACCCGACCCGCCCGGACCTGCTGCGCTCGGCGGGCGCGCAGCACGTGAAGGTCTTCGTGATCGCGATGGACGACCCCGACACCAACATCAAGGCCACGCGCCTGATCCGTCGCATGTTCCCCGAGGCACGCGTGCTGGCGCGTGCACGCAATCGCCAGCATGCGTGGCGGTTGATGGACCTGAGCGCGGAAGCCTACCGCGAGACGCTCGGCTCGAGCCTGGAAATGGCGGAGCAGGTGCTGGTCGAGTTGGGGGTCCCGGTGCACACCGCCGCCGAACACACCCGCCGCTTCCGCCAGCACGACGAGAAACTGCTGCGCGCGCAGTACCTGGTCTACGACGACGACGGCGCGGTGATCCAGACCGCGCGCGATGCGATCAGCGACCTGGAGAAACTGTTCGAAGCCGACGCGACCGGCGAGGACACGCCGCCCGCACGCTGAACCGGCAGGTCAACCGCGATCGCGCAGGAAGCGGGCCATCGACGCGCCCGCACCGGGCGTGGCGGGCACGAACTCCGCCGCCACGTCGATGAAGCCGCGCATCACCGCGATCTCGCGCGGCGTGCGGTTCAACGCATCGCGCAGTTCCGGATCGGCGCCGGCGCGCAGCAGGCGGCTGACCACGCGCAGCAAGCCGTGCAACGAAGCCAGATGCAGCGGGCCGAAGCCACGCGGATCCTGCACGTCCAGTGACACGCCTTCGTCGAGCAGGCGTTCCAGGCCGGCCAGCACGACTTCTTCGTCGCAGGCGGTACCCGGCTCGGCACGCGCGCCCAACAGCAGCAGCAGCGGCGTGACCGAACCCGACGCCACCTGCTCCGATTCCGCGCCAGACAACAGCAGCGTATCGAGCAGCGCGACCAGGCGCGGCTTTTCGCGCGCCGTGAAGCCGTACAGCGTGGCGCAATGCAGCGGCGTGAGGCCCTGCGCATCGCCGGCATGCACGTTGGCGCCGGCGGTGATCAGGCGCGCGGCGATCTCGGGCAGGCCCAAGGCCGCCGCCAGCATCAGCACGGTCACGCCACCGGGCAGGCGGTATTCGATATCCGCGCCCGCCGTCAGCAGTGCACCGACGATCTCCGCTTGGCGCATGCTGACCGCAGCCGACAACGGCGTCGCGCCGGTATGCGCCGCGCGCTGCGGGTCGGCGCCGCGCGCAATCAGCAGTTCCACCGTCGTGGTGAACCCGCCGCCGGCAGCGCGCAACAACGCGGTGCAGCCCTGCGCATCGGGCGAATCGACATCGAAGCCGAGGTCGAGCAAGCGACGCACCGCGTCGCGGTCGCCCATCATCGCGGCCGATGGCAGGTCGGCCGGCCGCAGCGCACGCTTCGGCAGCGGCCAGATCCGCCAGTCCAGCCAATCGGCCAGATCGCGACGGCCGCAGGCCAGCGCCACGCCCAGCGGTGTCTGCCCGTCGGCGGCACGCGCCTCGGGCGAGGCACCCTTCGCGATCAGCTGCTTGAGGGCGGTCTCGCGGCCGAGCACGGCCGCCAGGTGCAGCGCGGTCATGCCATGGCTGTCGCGCGCCTCGCGATCCACGCCGATGTCCAGCAGGCGATCGAGCACCCGCTGCCAACCCAACCGCACTGCGAGCGAGAGCGCCGGATCGCCTTGCGGCGACGCGCCGAAGGGATCGGCACCACGCTCAAGCAGATCCAGCGCGCAGGATTCCAGCGTGCGTGCCGCCTGATCGTCCGCCGCGCACGCAGCGAGGAAGCGCGCCAGGCCGCCGGCGCCTGCCGGCGAACCGCCGCGCGCGAGTACCGCAGCCAAGGCGGGGGCGCCCGCCGCACCCTGCGACAGCAGTGCGAACGCCAGCGTGTCGCCTGCCGCGTTGCGTACGTCTGCATCGGCGCCGTTGCGGAGCAACCACTCCAGACGCGCCGGGCGCTGCAGGTCGGCTTCATGCAACAGCGCACCGAGCTCCTCACGCGAACACAGGCGGGCGAGCGCATCGAGGCCATCGAATTGCCCACTCGCCAAGCCTTCGCGCAGCAGCGCGGACGGTGCACGGTCTGGCGGCGTCTCGTCTTCTGCGGCAGCCACGGCACTGGGCAGGGCATAGGCGGGATCGAGCGCGGAGACCAGCGCCCAGCGCCCGGCTTCGGCCGCGGCATCGACTGCACGCCGGCCCGCCGCGTCGGTATCGGCAGGATCCAGGCCCCACTCCAGCAGGCGGCGCACCAGCGCGGGCGATACCTGCTCCGCGCCGCACGCCAGCATCAATGCGTTGCGTCGCTCGGCATCCGTGGCCTGGCGATCCGCCCCGGCGTCGGCCAGCTTTTCCAGCACCGCGGCGCGGGCGCTGCGCGCGGCGTCGAGCCACGGCGTGCGCTGCTGCGCGTCGCGCGCATGCACGTCGGCGCCGGCAGCGAGCAACGTCGTGACGACTTCGGCGTGGCCGGCGTAAGCAGCCTCGTGCAGGGCGCTGCGGCGCTGGGCGTCGCGCGCATCGACCTTGGCCTTGTGCTTGAGCAGCAACTGCACGCCGGCAGGATCGTCTTCTTCGGTCGCAGCCGCCGCCAGCAGCACCGGCTGCCCGCCCTGTGGATCGGGACGCGCACCGCGTTCGAGCAGGAATTTCGCCAATCGCCAGTTGCCGGCCATGCAGGCCACGCCCAGCGGGGTCAAGCCGTCATGGTTGAGCGCATCGAGTTCCGCCGCCGCATCGCGCAGCAATGCGACCACGCCAGGGTCGGAACTGCGCGCGGCATGGTGCAGCGGCGTGTTGCCTTCCGCATCGGCGATGCGCGGGTCGGCGCCATTCGCCAGCAGCGTGGTCACCGCATCCGGCCGGCCATGCCAGCTGTCGCGGGTCGCGGCCAGCAGCGGGGTGACGCCGGCATGCGCGTGGTTGAGGTCCACGCCATGCGCGATCAGCGTGCGCAGCAGGCGCAGGTCCGGCAGCACGGCCGCCAGCGCGCCGAGGCTGCGCTGGTCGCGCGAGCCCTCCGCCGGCAGGGCATGCGCATCGGCGCCGGCTTCGATCAGCGACAGCGCGCGATCCACGCGTCCGGCGCGCGCCGCTTCGAACAAGGCCTGGTCCAGATCGACGTCCGGGGCCGTGTCGGCTTCGACGACGGGCGCATCGAAGGCTTCCACCTCGCGCTCCGGCATCTCGACCACCGGCAGCACGCCCGCGCCCGCTACCCGCTGTACGCCCAGGTGCAGCAGCGGCAACAGCAGGGCATAGGCGATCGCGAGGCCGGTGCGGGCGCCGTCGGGTACCAGCCCGGGCCAGGCCAGGCAAAGGCCGCCGCCGATGGCCACGGCCAGCGCCGTCGCCACCGCCAGGCCACGCCAGGCATGGAAGTCGTGCTCGACCAACCCACGCCAGTGGGCAGCCAACGCCCCACCGTCGCGCTCCAGGCCATGCCACAGCGGCCACGTACGCCAGAGGCCCACGATCACCGCGCCGATCACCGCACTCACGCCCAGCGCCGCTGGCAAGCTGCCGCTGTCGTGCAACGAGGCGAGCGGCCAGGCCAGCAGCAGCGCGCTGCCGGCGAACGCGACCGCCCAGGCCAGTCCCAATGCCGGCAAGTCCTCGCGCCAGGCGCGGGATGGCGCGAGCACGCGGGTGCCGCGCAGCCACGACACGCCCAGCGCCACCACCGGCTGCGCCAGCCACGCACCGATGGCCGCCGGCACGCCACCGAGCCATGCACCGGTGCCGGCCAGCAGCAGGCCTGCCAGCAAGGCGACTAGGGCGACGTGGCGGGTCTGCAGCCGGGAGTCAGGCATCGGGAAGGACGGTGGGATCGGGCTGCGGCGGGAACTGGATATGGAAGCCACGCGCGGTCAGGTTGGTCCGGACCACTTCGGCATCTTCCCGCGCCAGTTTGCGCTCGGGCGTCAGGGCGACCTCGAGCACGAAGGCCAACTCGCCCAGCTGGGTACGCAGCGGCTCGGGGAGTCGGGCGAAATCGTCGCGCGTCGCCAGGTAGACGAACGTGTCGGCCTTGCGCTGGCTCTTGTAGACGTAGGCTTGCATCCGCGCTTATCGCGCCCTGCGTGTGGACAGGCAGGGATTGTGCGGGAAATGCCGCATACGTGAAACCCGCATCGCGATCACGCCGGGCATGACGATCGGCGGCGGGAGGCATGCGGATGGACTGGTACTCTTCGCCCCTTCACCTCGCACTAACGGAAGCCCGATGCGCCCTGCCCTGTTCGCCCTGCTGCTGCCGCTCGCCCTTGCGCCGGCCGCACACGCCCAGACGCCCGCACCGCTCACGCTGGAACAGGTGATGGCCGAACCGGACTGGATCGGCCCGCCGGTCGAGCGCGCCTGGTGGGCATGGGACGGCAAGCAAGTGCAGTACGAACTCAAGCGCGATGGCAGCGTGGTGCGCGACACCTTCGAGCAATCCCTCGATGGTGCTGCCGCGCACCGTGTCGCCGACGACCAGCGCGCGCGTCTCGACGCCATCAATCCGGTCTATGACGCCACCCGCCAGCGCATGCTGCTGACGCGCAACGGCGACCTGTTCGTGCGCGACCTGCGCAGTGGCGCGCTCACCCAGCTGACCCGCACCAACGACGCCGAGCAACAGGCACGCTTCACCCGCGACGGCGCCGTGATCTGGCGCGCCGGCAACACCTGGTATCGCTGGACCGCCGGCGCGGGCACGGCCACGGTCGCCGAACTCAAGGCCGAGCGCGATCCGCTGGCCGCTCCCAAGCCGGACGCACTGCGCGAACAGCAACTGCGCACGATCCGCACGCTGGCCGACGATCGCGCGCAACGCGAAGCCGCGCAGAAGCAGGCCGAAAGCTGGCGCAAGGCCGATGCGAGCCGCGCGCCCGCGCCGATCTACCTCGGCAACGAGGTCGACATCGACGACAGTTCGCTTTCGCCGGACGGCCGCTGGCTGCTGGTGGTGACGCACAAGAAGGGCGCCGATGCCGGACAGGCCGGCAAGATGCCGAAGTACGTGACCGAATCGGGCTACGAGGAATTCCAGGAAGTCCGCACCCGCGTCGGCCGCAATGCCCCCGTGCCGCACACGCTGTGGCGCGTCGACCTCGCCGACGGCAGCGTCAAGGAAGTGACGTTCGACAGCCTGCCCGGGATCGACCGCGACCCGCTGGCCGCGCTGCGCAAGCAGGCGGGCAAGGACCCGTTGAAGGGATCGCGCGATGTGCGCGTGGAGAACGACAGCGACGGTGGTGCCATCGCCTGGACCCCGGATGGCCGCCAGGTCGCCGTGCAGGTGCATGCCATCGACAACAAGGACCGCTGGATCGCCACCGTCGACCTGCCCGGCGCGCGCCTGCAGCCGCGTCACCGGCTGACCGACGAGGCGTGGATCAACTGGGGTTTCAACCAGTTCGGCTGGCTGCCGGACAACCGCACGCTGTGGCTGCTGTCGGAAGAATCCGGCTACTCGCACCTGTACACCGCGACCGGCAACGAAAAACCCCGCGCACGCACGTCCGGCAAGTGGGAAGTCTCCGCGCCGGAAGTCACCGCCGACGGCAACGGCTTCCTGTTCCTGTGCAACCGCAGCTGGCCCGGCGACTACGAGGTCTGCAAGCTCGACCTGGCCAGCAACCAGGTGAAGGAGGTCACCGCGCTCGACGGCGTGGAGGATTTCAGCCTGTCGCCGGATGGCCGCCAGCTGCTGGTCCGTCATTCGCGCAGCTATACGCCCGCCCAGCTGTCGGTGACGGGCGTGGACGGTGGCGACGTGCGCACGCTGACCGACACGCGCACCGCGGGCTTCAAGGCGCGCGAGTGGATCCAGCCGGAGTACGTGCAGGTCCCGTCGCGCCACGGCGCGGGCGTGGTGTGGGGCAAGTACTACGGCCCGAAGACGATGGAAGCCGGCAAGCGCTACCCCATCGTCATGTTCGTGCACGGCGCCGGCTACCTGCAGAACGTGACCGCGCGCTATCCCAACTATTTCCGCGAGCAGATGTTCCACCAACTGCTGGTGGACCGCGGCTACATCGTGCTCGACCTCGATTACCGCGCCAGCGAAGGCTACGGCCGCGACTGGCGCACCGCCATCTACCGCAACATGGGCCACCCGGAACTCGAGGACTATCTCGATGGCCTGGAGTGGCTGGTCGCGCAGAAACAGGGCGACCGCGATCGCGCCGGCATCTACGGTGGCAGCTATGGCGGCTTCATGACCTTCATGGCGTTGTTCCGCGCGCCCGGCGTGTTCAAGGCCGGCGCCGCCCTGCGCCCGGTGGTGGACTGGACGCAGTACAACCACGAATACACCAGCAACATCCTCAATACGCCGGAACTGGATCCTCAGGCCTACCGCACCTCCTCGCCGATCGAGTACGCCGATGGCCTGCAGGACCACCTGCTGATCGCGCACGGCATGATCGACGACAACGTGTTCTTCAAGGATTCGGTGGTGCTGTCGCAGAAGTTGATCGAATTGCGCAAGGACGACTGGGAGCTGGCGGCGTATCCGCTGGAACGGCATGGCTTCACGCGTTCGGACTCCTGGCTGGACGAGTACAAGCGCGTGCTGAAACTGTTCGAGCAGAACCTGAAGTAAGCCATGCGTCCTCCGTCGCCCACCGCGAGCGGCTCCGCCTTCGTCACCGTGATGGCGAAGGTGTCGATTGTCGTGGGCGCCGGCGCCACGTTGTACGCGGCGCTGCAGGTGCTTGCGGCGTTGGTGATCCTGCGGGGCGAAGAGGTCGCGCGCTTCCTCGACTTCGCCGCGACGCAGCCGGTACCGGCATCCGCCCTGTGGGTGTTGTCCCACATCACCGCCCTTGCCGTCGTCTTCCTGCTGGTGAGCGCAGCCTTCCTGGCGGTGTCGGTGGGCCTGCTTCGGCGGCGCGCCTGGGCGTGGTGGGGATTCGTGCTCTTCATGGTGCTGGGCGCGCTGGCGAACTTCGCCGGCATCGCCGTGATCGACCTCGTGTTCTCCTGGCTCGACCGGCTGCCCCAGACGCCCGATGCCGCGCCATTGCTGGCGGAATTGGCGTCGTTGCGCGCGATGTCGTTGGCGATGGCCTGGGTGACCGCCCTCGCGTTCGGCGTGCTGCACGCGCTGATCGTGTGGCAGCTGTGCCGTCCGGCCGTGCGCGCAGAGTTCGGATGGATGCAGCCGCCCCGGTAGAATGCGCGGCATGAACGACATCACGCCTGTCCGCGACTACCTCACCGACCTGCAGGACCGCATCTGCGCCGCCATTGAAGCGGCCGATGGAACGGCTCGCTTCCACGAGGACGCCTGGAGTCGCGCACCGGGCGATGCGTCGCCGATCCGCGGCGGTGGGCGCACCCGCATCCTGCGCGACGGGGCCGTATTCGAGCAGGCCGGCATCGGCTTCTCCGATGTCTCCGGCGATCGCCTACCACCCTCGGCATCGGCGCATCGCCCCGAGCTCGCCGGTGCATCCTGGCGCGCGGTCGGTGTATCGCTCGTGTTCCACCCGCGCAACCCGCACCTGCCCACCACCCATGCGAACGTGCGCCACTTCCGCGCCGAGCGCGATGGCGAAACGGTGGCGTGGTGGTTCGGCGGCGGCTTCGACCTGACCCCGTTCTATCCGGTCGACGAAGACGTGCAGCACTGGCACCGCACCGCGCGTGACCTGTGCCGACCGTACGGCGGCCAAACGCGCTACGACGCCCACAAGCGCTGGTGCGACGAGTACTTCTTCCTCAAGCATCGCAACGAGACGCGCGGCGTGGGCGGCCTGTTCTTCGACGACCTGGGCGAGGACTTCGACCGCGATTTCGGTTACCTGCGCGCCGTCGGCGACGGTTTCCTCGATGCGTACCTGCCCATCGTCGCGCGCCGAAAGGATGCGCCCTACGGCGAACGCGAACGGCAGTTCCAGCTGTACCGGCGCGGCCGCTACGTGGAGTTCAACCTGGTTTACGACCGCGGCACGCTGTTCGGCCTGCAGAGTGGTGGGCGCGCCGAATCCATCCTGATGAGCTTGCCGCCCTTGGTCCGCTGGGAATACGGCTACGCACCGGAGGATGGCAGCGACGAACAGCGCCTGGCCGACTACCTGCGACCGCGCGATTGGCTGGCGGACGCGAGCTGAGTCCGCGACAGCGGCTCAGGTCGCTCCCACCTCAGGGTTCGGATCCTGTCGCGCCACCAGCGTGATGTGTCCGTTGTTCTCCAGCACGGCGAGCCGGATATCGGCCATGTCCAGGCAGCCGGCCTCGCGCATCGCCTTCTCGAAGTCCTCGCGGCTGATCAGCTCGCGGCGCAGCACGTCGCGGTAGACCTGGCCGTCGCGCGCCAGCAGCACGGGCGCGCCTTCCACCCAACGCTCCACCCGCGGCGATCGGGCGGACACGAGACCGACGAACCAGTTCAGCGTGATGAGCGTGGCCGCCAGCAGCAGGCCGCCGCCCACGGAGGTGTCCTCGCCGAGCAGCGCGTTCTGCACGGCGTTGCCGAGCAGCACGACCAGCAGCATGTCGAACGGGGTGAACTGGCCCATCGTGCGCTTGCCCGACAGGCGGATCATCCCGAGCAGGATGAAGTACACCACGCACGCGCGGAGCACGAAGGCCCACCAGGGCATGGCCAGCTGGAACATCTGGTCGAACGGAGCGCTCATGCGTCACCCGGCAGGAGGGAGTGCGCGCACGGTAGCGCAGGTCGGGGCAAACGACAGGCAATAAAAAGCCCCGCAGACCAGGGGGAGATCGGCGGGGCCAGGGGAGCGGGACCTGGGGAGGGGTCGTCGCTCCGGGGGAGATCGCTCCAGGGGATGGGAGAGATCAGCGACAGACGTTGCATCTGTCGCGAGCTATATGACCACTCCGCACATGGATGGTTCGTGAAGATTCCGGTTAAAAAACCGTAAGATTCAGGAGGAATTCAGTTTATTGAACTGGTCGGTATACAAATATACCTGACAGGGTTTCCCTGAACTTTCCGCAAGCCCATGTTCCGGAAGGGAAAACGTTTTCAGCCGCGGCTAATGGGCCTCTTCCCAGTTGTCGCCGACGCCGCTATCCACCACCAGCGGAACGCTCAATTGCGCTGCCGCCGCCATTCGGGTGGTCGCTTCCTCCAGCAACGTGGGCACGAAGTCCGCGTCGGCCTCGAACACCAGTTCGTCGTGCACCTGCAGGATCATCAGGGCGCGCTCGCGGTGGCTGGCCAGCCAGGCGTCCACGCCGATCATCGCGCGCTTGATGATGTCCGCGGCCGTGCCCTGCATGGGCGCGTTGATCGCGGCGCGTTCGGCACCCGCACGCTGGCCCTGCGTGCCCTTGTTGATGTACTCGAGGTACAGCCGCCGGCCGAACACGGTTTCGACGAACCCATGCTCGCGCGCCTGCTGGCGGGTGCGCTCCATGTAGTCGCGCACGCCCGGGTAGCGGCTGAAGTAGAGCGCGATGTAATCCTGTGCCTCCCCGCGGCCGATGCCCAGTTGCCGCGCCAGGCCGAACGCGCTCATGCCGTACATCAGGCCGAAGTTGATCGCCTTCGCGGCACGGCGCTCGTTGCCGGTCACGTCTTCCAGCTTGCGGCCGAACACTTCCGCCGCCGTCGCCTTGTGGATGTCGGCGCCGGATTCGAACGCGCGCACCAGCCCCGGGTCCTGCGACAGGTGGGCCATGATGCGTAGCTCGATCTGCGAGTAGTCGCATGCCACGAGCTTGCGGCCCGCGGGCGCGACGAAGGCCTTGCGGATCCGGCGCCCGTCTTCGGTGCGGATCGGGATGTTCTGCAGGTTCGGATCGGTGGACGACAACCGCCCGGTCGCGGCGCCGGCCTGGTGGTAGCTGGTGTGCACGCGACCGGTGTCGGGATTGACCATCTCCGGCAGCTTGTCGGTATAGGTGCTGCGCAGCTTGGCCAGGCCGCGGTATTCCAGGATCACGCGCGGCAGCTCGTGCTGGTCGGCGATGGCCTCGAGCGCTTCTTCGTTCGTGCTGGGCTGGCCGGTGGGCGTCTTCACCAGCACTGGCAGCTTGAGCTCGTCGAACAGCAGCGCCTGCAGCTGCTTCGGCGAATCGAGGTTGAAGGTGCGCCCCGCGAGCTCGGTCGCTTTCTGCTGCGCGGCCAGCATGCGTTTGGACAGATCGGCGCTCTGGCGGCGAAGCTCGTCGCCATCGATCCTCACGCCGTTGGCCTCGATGCGCGCCAGCACCGGCACCAGCGGCATCTCGATGTCGCGGTACACGCTTTCCAGTCCCGGTTCTTCCGCCAGCCTGGGCGCGATCGCGCGATGCAGGCGCAGGGTGATGTCGGCATCCTCGGCGGCGTAGCGGGTGGCGTCGTCGACCGCCACCTGCGAGAACGGGATCTGCTTGGCGCCTTTTCCAGCCACCTCCTCGTACTTGATCGTGTCGTAGCCGAGGAAGCGCTTGGCCAGGCTGTCCATGTCATGGCGGTTGCTGCCGGAGTTCAGCACGAAGCTCTCCAGCATCGTGTCGTCTGCATAGCCCTGCACGTCCACGCCATGCCGGCGCAGCACATGCAGGTCGTACTTGCCATGCTGGCCCAGCTTGCGCTTCGCCGGATCGCACAGCACCGGCGCGAGCGCGTCCAGCACGCGGGTGCGATCGAGCTGTGGCGGCGCGCCGGGATAGTCGTGTCCGACCGGCACGTACACGGCCTTGCCGGTCTCGGTGGCGAAACTCAGGCCGACCAGACGGGCCTGCATCGGATCGAGGCTGTCGGTCTCGGTGTCGAACGCGAATTCATCGGCCGTACGCAGCTGCGCGACCAGCGCGTCGAGCTGCGCGGGTTCGGTCACGGCCGCGTACTCGCCCGCGATGCCCAGCGATGGATCCACCGGACCTTCGTCGCTCGACGCCGGCGCGACGCGCCCCGTGCCGCGGGCTCGTCCGGGCTCCTTCTCCGCGACGGACGCCGCATCGGGCGCACCGCCCTCGAGTTCCTTCAACGCCTGGTTGAAGCCGTAGCGCGCGTAGAGTTCGCGCAGCGCTTCGACATGGCGGTCGCGCAGCGGGAGCGTCTCCGGGCCGCCGTCCAGCGCCACGTCGGTCTTGATGGTCACCAGCGTGCGGTTCAACGGCAGGCGCGGCAACGCGGCGCGCAGGTTCTCGCCGATCTTGCCCTTGATGTCGCCGGCCTTGTCGATGATCGCGTCGAGCGTGCCGTACTCGCCCAGCCACTTCGCCGCCGTCTTGGGGCCGCACTTCTCCACGCCGGGCACGTTGTCGACGGTATCGCCCATCAGGGCGAGGAAATCGACGATCTGGTCCGGTCGCACGCCGAACTTTTCCATCACCGACTCGGTGGAGTCCAAACGGCTGCCGCTCATCGTATTGACCAGCGCTACGCCTGGGCGCACCAGTTGGGCGAAATCCTTGTCGCTGGTGGAGATGGTCACCTCCATCCCCTGCGCCGCGCCCTGCAATGCGAGCGTGCCGATCACGTCGTCGGCCTCGACCCCATCGACGCACAGCAGCGGGAAGCCGAGCGCCTGGACGATGCGTCGCATGGGTTCGACCTGCGCGCGCAAGTCTTCCGGCATGGGCGGACGGTTCGCCTTGTAATCCGCGTAGAGCTCGTCGCGGAACGTCGGGCCACTGGCATCCAGCACGAAGGCCACGTAGTCCGGCTTCTCCTTCAGCGTCGCACGCAGCATGTTGACCACGCCGAACAGCGCACCGGTCGGTTCGCCGTGTGCGTTGGTGAGCGGAGGCAGCGCGTGGAAAGCGCGGAACAGGTAGCTGGAACCGTCGATCAGTACGAGTCGTGTCATGCCCGCATTCTACGCCGCGCCTCCCGGGCCGGCGTCACGCGCGCACCACGCGTTGGGCGCATAATCCGGTCACTGCCCCCGCCAGGATGCCCCCATGACCCGCTCGCTGAAACGCGCCCTGCTGCTGTCCTGCGTGCTGGCCGTGGCCGGTTGCGCCTCCACCGGCGGCGCCAACGCACCGACCGGCGTCGATCTCGCCAACGCGCAGGTCGCGGTGCGCACCGAGAAGAACGGCGACACCATCGAGGAATACCGCGTGAGCGGCAATCTGCGCATGGTCAAGGTCACGCCGTCGCGCGGCGCGCCCTATTACCTGTACGACTCCGACGGCGACGGCCGCCTGGACAAGAGCAAGGACAACAGCGACATCTCGCCGGTGTACTGGAAGCTCTACGGCTGGTGACGGTCCGCGCTCAGCGGATCACCAGCACCGGCACGCCGCAGCGGGCCAGCACTTCACTGGTCTGGCTGCCCAGCAGCAGGCGTCCCAGCGCGCGTCGCCCGTGCGATGCCATCACGATCAGGTCGCAGCCCTGGCGTTCCGCGGTCTCCACGATGGCCTCGGCGGCGTAGCGATCGGCGACGTGTAGCGTGGCTGCGTCCACGCCGATGCCGCCTGCCTGGGCGGATGCGCCCGCCAGCACCTTGCGTGCGGCTTCTTCACGGGCCGTCTGGAATTCCGGCATCGAGGTGCCGACGGCGCTCCATCCCAGCGCGTCGTCGAACCCGGTGTTGATGGGCTCGCTGACGGTCAGCACGGTCGCGCGCGCTTGCAGGCGCGCCGCCAGGGTCAGGCCGTGTTCCACGCCCTTGCCGGCCAGCTCGGAGCCGTCGGTGGCGATCAGGATATGCCGGTACATGCCGCACCTCATGACGATGGGATGCGGCCATTACACGCCCGGCGGGCTTAGCCCGCCGTGATCTGGATCAATCGGTCAATCAGACCGCCTGCAGGTTCGCGTAGGCCAGCACCAGCCACTTGCTGCCCTCGCTGTCGAAGTTGACCTGCACGCGCGCATGCGCGCCGCTGCCTTCGTAGTCGGTCACCACACCATGGCCGAACTTGGCGTGGGTGACCGTCTGCCCCAGCTTGAGCCCCGGCGTCTCCAGGCTGGCGTGGCCCGCGGCTGCGCGGCTGGCGAATCCCGGTGCCGCGCGGCTGACCTGCACGCGCGGGCGCACTTCGCTCACCAGCGACGCGGGAATCTCGCGCAGGAACCGCGACGGGATGCCGTACATGTCCTGTCCGTGCAGGCGGCGTGCCTCGGCGAACGTCAACACGAGCTTCTGTCGAGCGCGGGTGATGCCGACGTACGCCAGGCGTCGCTCTTCTTCCAGCCGGCCGCTCTCGTCGAGCGAACGGTTGCTGGGAAACAAGCCCTCTTCCAGCCCGACCAGGAACACCAGCGGGAATTCCAGGCCCTTGGCCGAATGCAGCGTCATCAGCTGCACGCCGTCTTCGCCCGCCTCCACCTGGCCTTCGCCGGCCTCCAGCGCCGCGTAGGACAGGAAGGCCACCAGCTCGCTCATGCCTTCGGTGGTTTCGTCGTCGTCGATGCGGCGCACGAAACGCGACGCCACCGACACGAGTTCGTCCAGGTTCTCGGTGCGGGATTCGGAATCGAGCCCGCCGCGGCTCTCCTTCGCCCAATGCTCGCGCAGGCCCGAGCGCACCAGCACGTGGTCCACGCGCTCGGCGAGATCCATCTCCGCGGTCTCGCCCGCCAGTTGCTCGACCAGCGACAGGAACGCGGCCAACGCGTTGCGCGCGCGTCCGGCCAGTTCCGTGCCCTGCGTGGCCAGCATCGCCGCGCCCCACAGCGACACGCGCGCGCCGCGCGCGAGCCGGCGGACTTCATCCAGCGTGCGCTCGCCGATACCGCGGGCCGGCGTGTTGACCGCGCGCTCGAACGCGGCGTCATCGGCGCGATTGGCGACGAGGCGCAAATAGGCGAGCGCGTCCTTGATTTCGGCGCGTTCGAAGAAGCGCATGCCGCCGTACACGCGGTAAGGCAGCTGCTCCGACAGCAGCGCCTCTTCGAAAGCCCGCGACTGCGCGTTGCTGCGGTAGAGGATGGCCGCATCGCCCAGGCTGCCGCCCTCGCGCACCCATTGGCGGATGCGCTCGACGACGAAACGCGCTTCGTCCATCTCGTTGTAGGCGGCGTACAGGTCGATCGGCTCGCCATCGCCGGTATCGGTCCACAACTGCTTGCCGATACGGCCGGGGTTGTGCGCGATCACCGCGTTCGCCGCGCCCAGGATGTTGGCGCTGGAGCGGTAGTTCTGTTCCAGCCGGATCGTCTGCGCGCTGGGATAGTCGCGCAGGAACTGCTGCATGTTCTCGACTTTCGCGCCGCGCCAGCCGTAGATGCTCTGGTCGTCGTCGCCGACCACGAACACCTGGCCCGTGTCGCCCGCGAGCACGCGCACGAATGCGTACTGGATGGCATTGGTGTCCTGGAACTCGTCCACCAGGATCTGCCGGAACCGTGCGCGGTAATGCGCCAGCAGCGCCGGCGTATCGCGCAGTACTTCGTGGGCGCGCAGCAGCAGTTCGGCGAAGTCCACCAACCCGGCGCGGTCGCAGCGCTCCTGGTAGCCGGCATAGACCTGTCGGCGCACGTCCAGCCAGTCGTCGTTGGGTGCGGGCTGGAGATGCTCCGGACGACGGCCTTCGTCCTTTTGCTCGTTGATCCACCAGGCGAGCTGTTTGGGCGGGTACTTGGCTTCGTCCAGCTCCATGCCCTGCACCACGCGCTTGACCAGCCGCTGCTGGTCGTCGCTGTCCAGCACCTGGAAGGTCTCCGGCAGCTTGGCTTCCTGCCAGTGCAGGCGCAGCAGGCGGTGCGCCAGGCCGTGGAAGGTGCCGATCCACATGCCGCGGCTGCCGGTACGCAGTTGCATGTCGGCGCGCGCGCGCATTTCGCCGGCGGCCTTGTTGGTGAAGGTCACCGCGAGGATGCCGTGCGCGGGTACGCCGTGCACTTCGTTCAGCCAGGCGATGCGGTGCGTCAGCACGCGGGTCTTGCCGGAGCCGGCGCCGGCGAGGACGAGGTAATGGCCCGGCGGGGCGGAGACGGCCTCGCGCTGGGCCGGATTCAGGTGGTCGAGCAGGTGGGAGACATCCATCCGCCCATTTTACGGCCTGCGCCGCCCAGGGCCTGAGACGACTTAAGGCTCAAGCGAGCTCGGCGACCTGCATCGAGACCTGTTTGCGGCCACCGTCGAGCCATTGGCTGCCCGCTTCGACGAAGCCGTGGCGGGCATGGAACAGGCGCGAGGGCTCGTTCGGCGGCACCACGTTGAACTCGCAGACGATGCGCGGGATGCCCTGTGCGCGGGCGAAGGCGAACAGGTCGCCGTACAGCGCCGAGCCCAACCGCAGGCCCTGCACCGAGGCGTCCACGACGATGCGGTCCACGTACAGGAAATCCGGGTAGCGTGCGGCGAACCAGGCGAAGTTGTCGTTGCGGTAATCCGCGCCGGCGCGCATCGCCAGCAGGAAGGCCGCGACGCGGCCTTCGACGTCGGCGACGCGATGGTAGGCGGACAACGACGCCAGCACGCGCGTCCTGTCCGCGTCCATCGGGCTGGTGTGGCGGACTTCTGCCGCGTTCAGCGCGACGATGGCGGCGATGTCGCCCTCGTTCGCGTCGCGGAGCAGGGCCTGGGCCGCCACGGGGTCAGTGCGCAGCGTGCTTGGCGGGCGCGCCGTTGCTCATGATCCTGTCGGTATAGGCGATGCCGATCGCGGACAGGATGAAGGCGCCGTGGATGATGGTCTGCCACATCACCGCCGTGGTGGTGACCGACGTGCACTTGGCGGCGGCCATTGCATATCCCGCCTTCACCGCGTTTGCGACGGCATCGAGCGAGGCGAGGTGATCCGGCGAGCCGCACAGCGGCAGGCCCAGCTCACCGGCGCCGATGAAGGTCTTCAACAGGTGGACCGACGAAATGCCGATGATCGCCATCGCCAGCTTGACCTTCAGCACCGACGCGTTCACGTGGCTCAGCCATTCGGGCTGGTCCGGGTGTCCTTCCAGGCGCAGGCGCGACACGAAGGTCTCGTAGCCGCCGACGATCACCATGACCAGCAGGTTGGAGATCATCACCACGTCGATCAGACCGAGCACCAGCAGCATGATGCCCTGCTCGGTGAGGCTGTTCGCGTCCATCACCAGATGCTTGAGCTCCTTGAGGAACAGGAACACGTAGACACCCTGCGCGATGATCAGCCCCAGATACAGCGGCAGCTGCAACCAGCGTGAAGCGAAGATCAGGTTGGGCAGGAAGCCGAGACGGGCGTTGGTAGGTTGCGACATGGGCCGGGAACAGTGTTTTCCAAGGATGGCGCAGGGTAACGGCCGAATTTGACGCTGCCAAGTCCGCCGCCGCCGCTAGACTGCGGCTCTCCCCCGCGAGGAACCGACATGATCGATCTGTACTACTGGCCCACGCCCAACGGCCACAAGATCACCCTGATGCTGGAAGAACTGGCGGAGTCCGGCGCGAAGCTGGATTACCGCATCGTCCCGGTGAACATCGGCAAGGGCGACCAGTTCAAGCCGGACTACCTCGCGTTCTCGCCCAACAACAAGATGCCGGCGATCATCGATCACGCGCCCGCCGACGGTGGCGAGCCCATCAGCGTGTTCGAATCCGGCGCCATCCTGCTGTACCTGGCCAACAAGGCCGGGCGTTTCTTCGGCGCCGATACGCGACAGAAAGTGGCGGTGAACCAATGGTTGATGTGGCAGATGGGCGGCCTGGGGCCGATGACCGGACAGTACGGCCACTTCACCGTGTACGCGCCGGAGAAAATCCCGTACGCCATCGACCGCTATACGCGCGAGGTGCAGCGCCTGCTCGGCGTGCTGGATACCCAGCTAACGAAGCACGCCTACATCGCCGGCGACGACTACAGCATCGCCGACATGGCCACGCATCCCTGGATCAACGCCTACGACAAGGCGCCACTGGACCTGACGCCCTATCCCGCCCTGCAGCGCTGGCATGCGGAGATCGCCGCGCGTCCTGCCGTCCAGCGCGCGTACGCGCTGATGTCGCAGGTCAATCCGAACGCCGGCCAGCCGCTCAGCGACGAAGAGCGCAAGCACCTGTTCGGACAGGGCGCGCCGAAGGCCTGAGAACCGGCGCCGGGCGTTCGCGGCATAATCCGGGACTGACCGGCCCTGCCGCCCGAGAAGTCCCATGCGCCTTGCCTTGTTCGCCCTGATGACCGTCGCCACCGCCCTGCCTGCCCACGCCGAAAGACTCACCCTGGAAGCCATCACCGGTAGCGCGCCGCTGTCGGGCCCCACGTTGACCAAACCGCAGGTCGCGCCGGACGGCGCGCGGGTGACCTTCCTGCGCGGCAAGGACCGCGACCGCAACCGGCTGGACCTGTGGGAATACGACGTCGCCAGCGGGCAGACGCGCTTGCTGGTGGATTCGTCGGTGGTGCTGCCGGGCGAGGAAGTGCTGAGCGACGAAGAGAAGGCGCGCCGCGAGCGCCAGCGCATCGCGGCGCTGTCCGGCATCGTCGATTACCAATGGTCGCCTGACGGCAAGGCGCTGCTGTTCCCGCTGGGTGGCGGGCTGTACCTCTACGACCTGTCGAAGACCGGCAAGGCCGCGGTACGCAAGCTCACGAACGGCGGCGGCTTCGCCACCGATCCGAAGATTTCGCCGAAAGGCGGCTTCGTCAGCTTCATCCGCGACCGCAACCTGTGGGTCATCGCCCTGGCCGACGGCAAGGAAGTGCAGCTGACCCGCGACGGCAGCGACACGATCGGCAACGGTGTGGCCGAGTTCGTCGCTGACGAGGAAATGGACCGCCACACCGGCTACTGGTGGGCGCCGGACGATTCGGCCATCGCCTTCGCCCGCATCGACGAAACCCCGGTGCCGGTGCAGAAGCGCTACGAGGTCTATCCCGATCGCACCGACGTGGTCGAGCAGCGTTACCCGGCCGCCGGCGACCACAACGTCCTGGTGCAGCTGGGCACGATCGCACCGAAGACCGGCGCGACACCGCGTTGGATCGACCTGGGCAAGAACCCCGATATCTATCTGGCCCGCGTGGACTGGCGCGACCCGCAACGCCTGACGTTCCAGCGCCAATCGCGCGACCAGAAGCAGCTCGAGTTGATCGAAACCACGCTGGCGAACGGTGCGCAGCGCACGCTGGTGACCGAGACCTCGAAGACCTGGGTCCCCCTGCACAGCGACCTGCGATTCCTGAAGGACGGGCGCTTCCTGTGGTCGTCGGAGCGCAGCGGTTTTGAACACCTGTACGTCGCGTCGGAGGACGGCGCGAAGCTGACCGCACTGACGCAGGGCGAGTGGGTCGTCGACGGTCTGCTCGCCCTCGATGAAGGCGCCGGTCTAGCCTACGTGGGCGGCACGCGCGACGGCGTCACCGAAACGCATGTCTACGCCGTGCCGCTGGCCGGCGGCGAACCGCGTCGGCTGACGCAGGCGCCCGGCATGCACGCCGCCGCATTCGCGCGCAACGCGAGCGTCTTCGTCGACAGCTGGTCCAGCGACACCGTGCTGCCGCAGATCGAACTCTTCAAGGCTGACGGCACGAAGCTGGCCACGCTGCTCGCCAACGACGTGGCCGATGCCGCGCATCCCTACGCGAAATACCGCGCTGCGCACCAGCCGACCACCTACGGCACGCTGATGGCGGCCGATGGCACCACGCCACTGCACTACAGCCTGGTCAAGCCGGCCGGCTTCGATGCGAAGAAGCAGTACCCCGTCGTGGTCTTCGTCTACGGCGGTCCCGCCGCGCAGACCGTCACCCGCGCCTGGCCCGGCCGCAGCGATGCCTTCTTCAACCAGTATCTGGCCCAGCAGGGCTACGTGGTGTTCTCGCTGGACAACCGCGGCACGCCGCGCCGCGGCGCGGCCTTCGGCGGCGCGCTGTACGCCAAGCAGGGCACGGTGGAAGTGGACGACCAGCTGCGCGGCGTCGAATGGCTGAAGTCGCAATCCTTCGTCGATCCAGCCCGCATCGGCGTGTACGGCTGGTCCAACGGCGGCTACATGACGCTGATGCTGCTGGCCAAGCAGGACGAGGCCTACGCCTGCGGCGTGTCGGGCGCGCCGGTCACCGACTGGGCGCTGTACGACACCCACTACACCGAGCGCTACATGGACCTGCCGAAGGCGAACGAAGCCGGTTATCGCGAAGCCAGTGTGTTCACCCACGTGGATGGCATCGGCGCCGGCAAGCTGCTGCTGATCCACGGCATGGCCGACGACAACGTGCTGTTCACCAACTCCACCAAGCTGATGAGCGAGCTGCAGAAACGCGGTACGCCGTTCGAGCTGATGACGTACCCCGGCGCCAAGCATGGCCTGCGCGGCACCGACCTGCTGCACCGCTACCGGCTGACCGAAGACTTCCTTGGCCGCTGCCTGAAGCCGTAAGCGTTCAACGCGGAACGACCGGAGCCCGCGCATGCACTCGACGACCCCACCGCCCTCCACGTGGCTGGGCCGCAACTGGAAATGGTGCGTACCAGTGGTGGCCGCGCTGCTGCTGGCGCTGTTCGCGGCCTTCATCTTCGGCATCCTGGCGCTGGTCTTCGGCGCGATGAAATCCTCGGGGCCGTACCTGCATGCGATGCGGGAAGCGCAGGCCGACCCCGCGGTGAACGCGGCGCTCGGCACGCCGGTCCGGGCCGGTTGGCTGGTGCAGGGCAACTTCAGCAGCAACGGCCCCGACGGCGAAGCCAACCTGGCGATCCCACTGGAAGGCACGAAAGCCGACGGCACCCTGTACGTCGTGGCGAAGAAGCAGGCCGGCGAATGGCGCTACGAAACGCTGGCCGTCAACGTGGACGGTGGCGAGCGGATCGTGCTGGAGGGCGGCGAGGCCGACACCGCGCCCGCGCCTTGAAGAACGCGTCAAAAGCGGTCGGCGGGAGCATGCGATATCGCATCGTGCTCGCACTGCTGGCCTGGACGCTGCCTGCCATCGTCCACGCGCAGGAAGCCCGACCGTCGGATGCACGCGAAGGTACGCGTGCCTGGCTGCAACCCCTGCTCGTCCGCTCGCCCTACAAGCTGTCGAGCGCCGCGCGGCATGGCGTCATCGAGTATCGATTGCGCGTCGATGGCATGTCGTGGCCATGGCCCAGCACGCACGAACAAAAGGTGGCCGCCGCCAGCGACACCATGCTGTTGCGCATCTGCCGGGATTGCGGGGAAGAATCTCCACCCGACGCGGACGCGTTGGACCGATACAGCCGAAGCAATGCGTATGTGAACAGCGAGAACGCCTCCGTCAGAGCGTTCGCGAGAACCCATTCCCGCGGCCGAAGCACTCACCTGCGCATGCGGTCTCTCGCGAACGCAGTTCGTGAGCACATGACCGGGCGCATATCCTTTGGCGAGTACATGAGCGCCAGCGAGGCGCTGGCCGCACGGTCCGGGGATTGCACCGAAAGTGCGGTGCTGTTGGCAGCCGCCGCGCGTGCACGCGGGATTCCCGCCCGGGTGGTCTCCGGCATCGCGTATTCCAGCCGATTCACCGGACAGGCACACGTCTTCAGTCCGCACATGTGGGTACAGGCGTGGGATGGTCAGCGATGGACTAGCTACGACGCCGGCTTGGGCGAATTCGATGCCGGCCACATCGCGCTCCACGTGGGCGATGGCGACCCGGCCGGCATGCCTCCTTTGCTGGAAGGCATCCGCAAACTGCGCATCCTGGATGCTTACGCGCCGGTGTCTTCGGAGGGTGCGGGCGCGGCCGGCCGCGCCGTCCCTTCGGCGCGCGCTTCGAACGAACCTTCCACGTGACGCTGCGGCAGGTCCGGCAGGCCTGAGTCATCGATCCACTCGGCGTTGCCGGGTTCGCTGATACCGCCCACCATCACGAGCATCAGTAGCGGATTGGCCTCGTCGGGCGCATCCTCAACGGTGGCGACCGTGTCGCCTTGCCCTTGCTCGGCATCCGGCGATCCCGACACCGCAGGTGCGGCAGCAAGCAACGCGGCGACCGCAAGCCCGGCCAGCGCGGGGCGCGGGAGACGGTAGGACACGCAGACCGGACCGGCTGCCTGCTTCATCCATACGGCTCGCTGAGCCTCATCCATGTCATCCAGGCGCTGGACCGACTTGCCGCACCGACCGCAGAAACCCGCGATGCAGCGCTGCTGTTCTTCCGGTAACGGGCAGGCGCTCTCGATCCTTGGGAACTTCGCCACGGTCGTCCCCTCAGCGCTTCGGCGCCGGTTCCGGCACCACGATGGACGGATCCACCGGCGTGCCAGGCGGCACGTAGATCGCCACGCCCGCGGCCTGCTTCTGGGTGGTCGGGATGCCCATGCTCAAGCCGCCGCCCGAGTGGCGGCCGTAGCTGCCGGCGCCCACCGACATGCCCACCGGCGAGCCGCTGGAGCCCACGCCCAGCAGGACGACACCGTTGGCGCCGAGGGCGGCGGCTTCGCGCTTCAGGCGCGCCACCGCGGCATCGGTCTGGCCCTGGGTGCCGAAGCCGACCGCGCTCTTGGATTCGAGCTGGGCGATTTCCAGCGCACCTGCGGGTGGCGTGCGGTAGATCTGCACCTGCGCCGGATCGATCGGCGCACGCGCCTGGCCCAGCATGACCTTGGAGCTGCCGGCACACCCGGCGAGAAGCAGGACGGCGAACGCGATGGGGACGATGCGGAACGACATGGCGGCTTCTCCCGGTGGCCTTGCGGCGATCTTCCGCCGCACCGGCTGAATACTGGCATATCCCGTCATCGGGCGGCGTCACGGGGCGGCGGGTTATCATTTCACCCTGACCATGCGCCTGTTTTCCGCACGATGAGCTCCGCTCCCGACCTCCCGCCCGCGCCGCAGCGGCTGGCGGTCGACTACATCCACGCCCCGACGCCGCAGGCGCTGCTCGGCATGCCCGAGACGCTGGCCGTGTTCGGCTTCGGCACCTTGGCCCCCTCGTCGGCCGCCATCGACGATGCCCGCTACCTGCACGTGCCGCTGTCGCCTCTGCGCGAAGCCGCTGCGCCTTACGAGGTGTGGCGCTCGGCCGGACCGGTGGCGACGGGACGCGAAGGCGCGATCCGCTACAGCCACGACGGCGCGCTGATGTTCGGCGTCATGGAGTGGGAGGAACCCGAGGGCGGCATCCTGCATGCCAGCGCGCATGCCTACGCGGCCATGGTGGCGTTCTGGCGCGACTGCGGTTATCCGCACCTGCTGCGCATCTGGAATTACTTCGACGCGATCACCCTGGGCGAAGGCGACACCGAGCGCTACCGGCAGTTCTGCGTCGGCCGCGTGCAGGGACTGGGCGACGTGGACACGCGCACGCTGCCCGCGGCGACGGCCATCGGCAGCCGCGACGGACGGCGCGTGCTGCAGGTGTACTGGCTGGCCGCGCGCGAACCCGGCCTGCCACTGGAAAATCCGCGCCAGGTCAGCGCCTATCGCTATCCGCGCGAATACGGCCCGCAGTCGCCGAGTTTCGCGCGCGCGCTGCTGCCGCCTTCACCGCAGGTGCCCCTGCTGCTGTCGGGCACGGCGAGCATCGTCGGGCATGCGTCTCAGCATGCCGATTCGCTGCGCGCCCAGCTGGACGAAACGCTGACCAACCTCGACAGCCTGCTGGGCGCGGCGCGCGAGCGCGCACCGACGCTGTCGCCACACCTCGACGGCACTTCGCGACTCAAGGTCTACGTGCGCGACGCCGCGGACGCCGACGCTGTCGCCGCACAACTGGAAGCGCGGCTGGGCACACGCGTACCGTGGTTGATGCTGCATGCGGACGTCTGCCGCCGCGAACTGCTGGTCGAAATCGAAGGCATGCACGGCGTCGGCGCTTGAAGCGCCGCGGCGGCATCCGCATAGTGCAGGCATGAGGCGCCGCGCCGCGGGCCGTGCCGGAAGAAGGACACATCGATGGGACTGATCAGCCTGCTGTGGGGCATCGTGGCGATGCTGTGGATGGTGCTGGCGCTGATTCCGCTGCTCGGCTGGGGCAACTGGTTCCTGATCCCCTTCGCCGCCGTCGGCGCGATCATCGCGGCGGTCGGCATCCTGTTCACGCGGACCGAGAATCGCGGTCGCGCCAAGGCCGGGCTGGTACTCAACGGCATCGTCATCATCGTGGGCATCGTCCGCCTGTCGTTGGGCGGCGGCGTCATCTGACGCCCCGCCAGACACAGCGTTCCGCGCTGCGACCGCCGGTCGCAGGCCGCGCCCGGCCCTGCGGGCGTATCATGCGCCGCTCTGCCAGGAGCCCGTGATGGCCTACCCCTACACCCGCCCGCGCCGCATGCGCCGCGACGAGTTCTCCCGCCGCCTGATGCGCGAGAACGTGCTGACCACCAACGACCTGATCTATCCCGTGTTCGTGCACGAGGAGAAGGGCCGGGTGCCGGTGGCGTCGATGCCGGGCGTCGAGCGGCTGTCCATCGACGAACTGCTGCGCGTGGGCGAAGAAGCGCTGGAACTGGGCGTGCCCGTGCTGGACCTGTTCGGCGTGCCGGACCCGGCGGCCAAGACCGCCGACGGCCGCATCGCGTGGGACGAGGACGGCATCATCCCGCGCGCGATCCGCGCGCTGAAAGCACGCTTCCCCGAACTCGGCGTGATGACCGACCAGGCACTGGACCCGTACACGACGCATGGCCAGGACGGGCTGATCGACGACACCGGCTACATCCTCAACGACGAGACGATCGAGGCGCTGGTGAAACAGTCCCTCGCGCACGCCGCCGCCGGCGTGGACATCCTCTCGCCCAGCGACATGATGGATGGCCGCATCGGCGCGATCCGCGAAGCGCTGGAGAAGGCCGGCTACATCAACACCCGCATCATGTCGTACGCCGCCAAGTACGCCAGCGCGTTCTATGGCCCGTTCCGCAGCGCGGTGGGCAGCGCCGGCAACCTGGGCAAGGGCAACAAGTTCACCTACCAGATGGACCCGGCCAACTCGAACGAAGCGCTGCACGAGATCGCGCTGGACCTGGACGAGGGCGCGGACATGGTGATGGTCAAGCCGGGCCTGCCGTACCTGGACGTGATCCGCCGGGTGAAAGACGAATTCGGCGTGCCGACGTTCGCATACCAGGTCAGCGGCGAGTACGCGATGATCAAGGCCGCCGCCGCGAACGGCTGGCTGGACGAGAAGGCGTGCGCGCTGGAAGCCCTGACCGCGTTCAAGCGCGCGGGCGCCGACGGCGTGCTGACCTACTTCGCGCTGGATGCGGCGCGCTGGCTGCGTGGCGGCTGACAGGCCCGAGCCCGACGCCTGCGTCGGGCTCGCCAGGACGCAACACGTGTACGTCTGCCGCCTCCACGCGCGGTAGACTGCGGGCGAACGCGGTGGCGACCCGGCTGTGTTCCCGGGACGTCCCTGCTCCGACATCACTTCACGACGGGGTCCTGCGCCATGTCCAGCCATCGCTACGCCGTATTCGGCCACCCCGTCGCCCATTCGCTATCGCCCCGCATCCACGCGGCGTTCGCGCGCCAGGTGGGCATCGCACTGGAGTACACGGCGATCGACACCGCACCGCACGACTTCGTCGCCACGCTGGACCGGTTCGCCGGTGAGGGTGGTGCCGGCGCCAACGTCACCTTGCCGCTGAAGGAAGCCGCGTTTGCGATCTGCGCGCAAGCGACCGACCGCGCGCGTCGCGCCGGGGCGGTCAACACGCTCACCCGCAACGACGGCCAGTGGCATGGCGACAACACCGACGGCGCGGGGCTGGTGCGCGACCTCACCGGCCGCCATGGCCTGGACCTGCGCGCGCGACGCGCGGTGATGATCGGCGCGGGTGGTGCGGCGCGCGGCGTGGCGCCGGCCCTGCTGGATGCCGGCGTCAGCGAGCTGATCATCGTCAACCGCACGCCGGAGCGCGCCGACGCGCTCGCCGACGCACTGGGCGAACCGGACCGCGCGCACTCGCGCTACTGGGACGACCTGCGCAACCTCGGCGACTTCTCGCTGATCATCAATGCGACCTCGGCCGCACGCCAGGACCAGGGCGAATTCACCCTGCCCTTCGGCCTGGCCACGCCGCGCACGCTGGCGGTGGATCTCAACTACGGCGAAGCGGCGATCCCCTTCCTCGCCTGGGCGCGCGCCGCCGGCTGCCACGACGCCGTCGACGGCCTCGGCATGCTGGTCGAACAGGCCGCCGAGGCCTTCGAGCACTGGCACGGCGTACGTCCGGAGACCGACGCGGTCTACGCCGCGCTGCGCGACAGGGACAAGGTGCTGGTGACGGCGGATTGAAAGCGCACCTGCGTTACCCTGCAAGCCATCACGAACGGAGTAGCGCATGGACGGGTTCCTCACCCAACTGCTGACGATGCTGGGCTACCAGCTTCCCGAACTGCTGGCCTGCGTGGCGGGCGTTGCGATGTTGCTGATGTGGGCGCCCGCCGCACCGGGACGCACGCTGGCGCTGGCGGGCACGGGACTGATGCTGGCGGCGACCCTGCTGCGGGGCGCGATGAGCGTCTGGCAAGCCTGGCTGATCCACAGCGCCGCCGATGGCTACAGCGCGATCAGCGGCATGATGTCGCTGTTCGGCGCGGTCGGCATGCTGCTTGGCGTGGTTTACGCAGCGGGCCTGGTGATGCTGGCCTGGGGCGCCAGCAAGGCCATGCAGGCGGCACGCGCCCCCGCCTAGGCGATAACCGCATACCCACGGCGCGAATCGGAATAGCTGCACGCGTGCCGTGCAGGGCACCGGCCGTTAGCATCACGGCATGACCCGACGCCTGCTGATCCTCCTCGCCTGCCTCGCTGTCCTGCTGCCGGGCATCGCCTTCGCCCAGGGCCAGTTCAAGGTGCTGGTCGTGGCCATTCCCAACCGCTACCACCACGACTATGCCGTGGTCGCCAAGCCGCAGTTCGAACGCATGGCGCAGCGGCATGGCTTCGACCTGACGTGGTCATGGAACAGCGCGCCCTTCGACGGCGATCTGTCGCCGTATGCCGCCATCGTGCTGCTCAACACGCCGGGCGATGAACTGAAGGGCGCGCAGCGCGAGAACTTCGAAACGTACGTGCGCAAGGGCGGCGGCGTGGTCGCGGTGCATCGCGCGCTGATCTTCAACCCGCCCGGCGAGTGGCCGTGGTTCGAGCGCCTGATCGGCCGCACCTTCCGCATCCACCCGATGGTGCAGACGGCGACCGTGCGCGTGGAAGATGCTGCGTTCCCCGCCGCGTTCGGCCTGCCGGCACGTTGGGTATGGACGGATGAATGGTACGAGTTCAACGCACCCGTCACGCGCGGCCTGCGCACCGTGCTGAGCGTGGACGAAACGACGTACGACCCCACCCGCATCTGGCCCGGGCAAACCGCCCAGGGCATGGGCGAACACCATCCCGTCGCGTGGTACCACCGTTACGACGGCGGGCGCGTGTTCGTGACGGCGCTCGGCCACACACCGGGGCTCTACGACGATCCGCTGTACCTGGAACATCTGTACGGCGGGCTCTGGTGGGCCGCGACCGGCAAGGGCATCGACGCGGCGCGTTGAGGCGTCATTGCGCCGTGGATGCGGCGCACAGCTGCATGCGGCGGCACAGGAAGGCAAGGTGCGCCTGTGGCGTATCCGCGCCGTCATACCGCAACACCGTCCAGCGCTCGCGCGCCTGCATGGCCTCGCCCGGTGCCAGCGTGCGGTACGGCGCATGCACTTCCATCTCCAGCAGGCCGGCCGCGATGTCTTCGCCGTGGTCGAGGTAGAGCTCGACCTGTCCCTGTTGCGGATGGATGGCGCTGCGCGGCTGATACTCGAAACGGATGACGAACGCCTGGCCGTGCGCGAACCCGGCCATCCATCCCGCCGAAGGTTGCAACAGCACCTTCCCGCGGCGGAGGGTGCTCGCCGTCGACGGCGGCAGGAAGGAGAACACGCCCCCATCGATGCGCCAGGCGGGCGCCATCGCCTCCGCGGCTTCGACGCGCACGTCGGCGGCATCGGCGACCGGCACGTACACGCGCGTGGCGGCCGAGGTGCGCGTGTTGAACCACAGATCGCGCGAGACGGGTCGATCGCGGATGTTGCGCGCGAACGCACTCACCTCCAGCGTCGACGGATCGGCGGGATCGAACGCGAACGACTTCAGCAACCGCACGCCGGTGACCGGGCTGTCGATACCTTCCAGCACCAGCCGCTCCGGCGACTGCGCTACCACCCGCGTTTGCGCGAACGCGAGGTAGGGATCCGGCGGCCACACCGCACGCGCGGCACGGCGTGCGGGATTCGCATCCTGGTCCGACCACCAGCCGCTCTGCGGCCCGAGCCACACGTCGTGCCCGAGGTAGCCGATGTCGTCGGCGGTCGCCGACACGTCCGGCGCCGGCCGCGACACGACGGGATCACCGACCTTGATCAGGTTCGGATGCCCGGCCAGGCCGAAGGCGAGCACGCGTCCGCCCAACGCCGGCGTGACCTCGAGGACCGCCTCGTGCGAGCGCAGCTGGATGCGTTCGACCTCCGCGGCATCGGCCACGAGAACCCGCGTGCAGATCGCCATCGCGACCAGGGAAATCGCCGTCGAACGCAAACGCGCCACTACAGCGCACCGTCCCGCTTGACCGCCAGGTAGCGCTCCACCAGCGCTCCCGGCAGCTCGTCGGTGGTCACGTCCAGCACCATCACGCGATGGCTGCGCAAGGCTTCGTGCGCCGCCGTGCGCTGCTCCAGGTACCGGGCGACGGCACCGGCGTGGATGGCGCCTTGCAGGTCGCGGACGTCGTGGCCGAGGGCATCGTCCAGCGATGTCTCGCGCAGGCTGGCCACGCAGACCAGGTGCCGGCGCTGCAGCAACCGGACGGCCGCCAGCAGATCCTCGATGTCCTCGTCGCGGACATTGGTCACCAGCATGATCAATGCGCGGCGACGTTGGCGCAGGCTCAGTTCAGTGGCGGCGGCAAGGTAATCCGTGGCGACGGCACGCGGCTGCAGGTCGTAGCTCGCGCGCAACAGCGTGTCGATGGCGCCCATGCCCCGCTGCGGCGCCACCCAACGACGGTCGCCACCGGCGGCGAGCAGGCCCACGCCATCGCCCTGCCGCAGCGCGAGATAGGACACCACCAGCGAGGCGTTGAGCACATGGTCGAAATGGCCCAGCGCATCCTCGCGCGCCATCATGCGGCGGCCCGTATCGATCAGCATCACCAACTGCTGGTTCTTCTCGTCCTGGTATTCGCGCGAGATCAGCTTGCGCGAACGTGCGGTGGCCTTCCAGTCGACCTGGCGAAGGCTGTCGCCGACGCGGTACTCACGCATCTGGTGGAAGTCGGTCCCCTCGCCGCGCCGACGCTTGAGGTGGGCACCCACCAGGCGCGACGCCTGTTCGGCGCTGAACAGTGCGAAGCGCGTCAGCGGCGCGAAGTTCGGATACACCCGCACGCGCTGCGGCGCACCGGCTACGCGCGTGTGCCGCCACATCCACAGCAGGGAGCGCAGCCGCAGCATCACGCCATCGAACGCGGCATCGCCGCGCGCATTCGGCTGCAGGCGATAGGTGATGCGCGTGGCCGACAGCGGTGCCAGGGTCAGGCGGCGCGGCAAGCCCGACGACGGCCATCCGCCGGGATGCAGGTCGAACACGTCAACCCGCTGCCGTACATGCGACTCCAACTGGAGCCCCACCTCACGCTCGATGCCGAGCGGCAGCGCCTCGGGGACCTCGCGCACCACCTGGGGCGTGGGCCGACCGTGCAACCGCCACGCGTCGAATGCGGCCAGCACCGCGATGACCGCGCCGGCCACCTGCCATTGCCACAGCGGCCAGCCGAGGAACGGCACGGCGAGCCCGGCCAGTCCCCAACCGGCCAGCAGCAGGATCAGGAGCGGCGCGGGCCTCACGCGCGTGGCCTACCCGATGCGCGCGTCGTGGCGTGACGGATGCGGGACGGGCTCATTTCCGTGGTGCATCCACTTTGGCGAGCAGCGCGCGCAGGGCATCGTCGGGAGACTGGCCCTCGATCTGCAATTCCGGCGCGAGGGTGATGCGGTGGCGCAGCGCCGGCCGCGCGATATCGCGTATGTCGTCCGGCGTGACGAAATCGCGCCCCTGCAGCACGGCCTGCGCGCGCGCCGCACGCACCAGCGCGAGGCTGCCGCGCGGTCCCGCGCCCAGCGCGATGCCCGGCCATTTGCGCGTCGCCGCGACGATGCGCACCGCGTAGTCGATGACCTGTTCGTCCACCTGCACGGCAGCGGTGTCGCGTTGCATCGCGATGATGTCGTCCGGTCCCAGCACGCGATTGACCTTCGACAGGTCGAAGTCGGCGGCGGTGCGTCCGGTGGTGATCGCATCGACCATGCGCTTCTCGTCCTCCAGCGCGGGATAGTCGATCAGCACCTTCAGCAGAAAGCGGTCCAGCTGCGCTTCCGGCAACGGATACGTGCCTTCCTGTTCCACCGGGTTTTGCGTGGCGAGCGTGATGAAGGGCGGCGAGAGTTCGAAGGATTTTCCCTCGATCGTCACCTGGCCTTCCTGCATCACCTCGAGCAGCGCAGCCTGGGTCTTCGCCGGTGCGCGGTTGATCTCGTCGGCGAGCAGGATGTTGGTGAACACCGGGCCACGACGGATCTTGAAGCTCTCGGTCTTCGGGTCGTACACCGCATGTCCGCTGACGTCGCTCGGCATCAGGTCGGGGGTGAACTGGACCCGTGCGTAGGTCAGTTCCAGCGCCTGCGCCAGCGCACGCACCAGCAGCGTCTTGCCCAGCCCGGGAACGCCCTCGATCAGCACATGGCCGCCGGCGAGCAGTGCGATCAGGATCTGGTCCAGCACGTCGGCCTGGCCGATGAAGGCCTTGGACACCTCGTCGCGCACGGCATCTGCGCGTGCCGACAACGCATTGCCGGGCGTCGGCGGGAGCGCGGGGGGCGCTGCGGCGGTCTCGTCGTTCATAGGCGGTTTCTCAGTTGGATCAGCAGGGAAATACGGTCACGGAACGCCGGCCGGTCGTGCGAGGCGGGCGCGTTGAGCGCGGTACGGATGCGGTCGGCGGGCACGCCGGTGCGTGCGGCGATGGCGGCAACCTGGGGCTCGCCCGACAGGGCGGCGGCGACCGGGTCGCGCCGGCGCAAGCGGACCAGGAAGGCCTGGCGCACCGCGGCGTACAGCATGACGCCGCGCCCGTAGCGGAACAGGTGTTCGCCGCTGGCCCTTACGTGCTCCAGCAGCGAGCGACGTTCGCCGGCGGGCGCCGGCACCGGCGGGCCAAAGCGCTGCATGCGCATCCACAACCAGGCGGCCAGTGCCAGCACCAGCGGGATCCACACCATCCAGCCGCGGAGCAGCAACGTGCGCCACAGCGTGGGCATCTGTGCGGCGTACACGAGGTGCATCGTGCCCTGGCCGTAGTTGGGCGCCAACACCTGTCGCGCCAGCGCGCGATGCGGACCGTCGCGAAGGCCGCCCTTCGGCGGCGTGCCGAGCGCGTCGCCGAGCGGCGGGCGATGCTCGGCATTCATCAGGAAATCGAGATCGGCCAGCACGTCGACCTGCCCGCGTCCGTGCGAGATCCGCGCATAGACGAAGCCCGCCTGGAGGTCGCCCCACGAGAGCGCCGGCACGACGCCGTCGAATGCGAAGCGGCGACCACGGCAGAACTCGACGTGAGGGTCCTCGCCTTCGACCTGGAAGGCCTCGCAGTCGGGGGTTTCTTCCACCAGCCATACGGAGAGGTGATCCAGCAGGTCCGCGTGCGGCACATCGTCTTCGACCAGATCATCCTCGTAGGAGCCGAGCGGTGTGCGTACGATCAGGTGGCCGCCCCGCTCCACCCACGCCAGCAGCTCTTCTGTCTCGGGCGGCGAGAGCGCGCGCGGATCGTTGAAGAGCAGCAGCGTGTCGCGTGTGCCCAGCGCGTTGTCGTCCAGCATGAGGCGCTGGCGAGCATTCACCTTGACGCCGTCGGCCTCGAGCGTTCGTGCCAGTGCATACAGCGGGTTGTACGCGGCCTCGCCATTCGGCGGGAGGTACAGCGTCTTCTCCACGCGCACATAGGTATGGCGGAACCATGCCACGACCAGCGCCAGCACCACGAACGCCACGATCAGTCCCCCGCTGACGATACGCCCGTTGCGACGCGCGCCGGTCATGACGCCCATCCATAGCGCTGCTGGAGTTCCCCCACCAGCGCATCGAATTCGTGCTCGGCGGGAAGGCGCTGTCCGTAGGCCGCGTACTGCCACACCCTGACTATCAGCGCGAACGCCTGACGGTCCTCGGCTCGGGGCATGCGCCGGGAGGCGCGCAAGCATTCGGCCTCGGTCGCGCCCGGCGGCAATGCGATCTCGGCGCGCGCGCTCATGCTTTCCACGCTCGCGCGGTAGAGCAGCGCCAGGGCATGCCGCGGGCGGCCATCGCGCCAGAGCGCGCGCGCGGCAGCGGCGATGTCGGCGGGCAAGGTTTCGGGGAGCACCAGGGCCTCGACTTTCGGACCGTCACGGTGCGGCGCGGGTGCGCGCGACATGCCACGCATCCACGGCCACCAGTAGCGCGCGGTCGCCAGCAGCGTGAGGACCAGCACGCCGGCCACCAGCCACAGCCCCCATTCGCCGATGAAGGCGAACACGTTGGCCAGCGCCAGCAGCAGCGGGTTGTCGCTCAGCGAGAAGTCGCTCTTCTTCCGTTCCTGCTTTTTCCGACGTTCCCAGCTGCCCTCGGTCCGCTTGCGGTCCAACAGCGGGTCTTCATAGGCGCGGTCGGCGGCATCGCGGAACGCGCGGTCGTTCACGCGCTGGTCGCCGAACACGATCGGCAGCGTGGGCGGCGTCGGCTTGTCGCCGGCGGGCGCTTCCTCCGTGGGCACCGTGGGGCGCGGCCCGCCATGCCGTTCCTGCGCACCGGCCTGGCCCGGCAAGCCCGCCAGCAGGACGGCAGCGAGCAGGATCGGCGTCGCAGCCGCCAGCCGCGCACGCAGCTTGCGGAACACGATCTCCACATCCCAGGCTTCGATCTCGGTGCGGCGATTGAGGTACAGCCCGAAACCCGCGCCGATGAAGAAGGGCTCGGTCACGCTGACCGCCGCCCACAGCAGCGCGTTCCATGCCAGGTGCAGCCACACGGGCCATTCGATGGCCATGATGCGGAATGCCGCCTGCATGCTGTCCGGCAAGAGGTCCTGCGGCAGGTACACCAGCACCGCCACCACGCCACCGAGCACCAGCGCGACGGTAAACAGCTGGCAGATCAGCGTGAGCAAGAAGGCGGTGCCGTACGCCTGTCCGCCCAATACGCGCCGGCGCTGGCCCAGGCGCTCGCCCTGCACGCCTTCCAGCAGGTCGATCGGCATGTACAGCGAACGCACCGGACTGAGCCGGCGCCAGGTCAGCAGGTGGAGCATCGTGCGCACGCCCCATTGGCGCTGCGCGCGCAACGTTTCGCGCGTGCTGGGCACGCTGCCGAACACCGCGCGCGAGATGACGTACAACGGGACGCGGTCGAAGACGGGCTTCAACCACCACATCAGCAGCGCGGCCAGCCAGAACATGTCCAGCCACCACGCGCCCAGGTTGAGCACGATGAACACCGGCAAGGTCAGCCATAGCCATGGCTTCCAGATCGCGGCGGCATGGCGGCGCACCAGCGCCATGCCCAGCTCGATGGCCTCCCAGCCCGAGCGCGTACGCAGGCGGACGGTGAGCTCCTCAATCCTCATCGGCCACCCCGCGCCCACCGAAACACAGCCACAGCGCCACCAGCGTCCACAACACGCCGGAGACGCTGTACTTCACCGTCGCCGGGATGGATTGCGTCGAAGACCAGAACGCCTCGATGAAGGCCGCGACCAGCAACATGAACGCAACGCCCAGGCACAACCGTGCCCCCTTCGCGCCGGCGATGGCCAGCGCATCGATGCGCCGGTGCCGACCGGGCGCGATCAACGCCAGTCCCAACCGCAGGCCTGCACCGCCTGCCAGCACCAGCGCGGTGAGTTCGAACGGCGCGTGCCCGCAGACGAAGCGCCACAGCGGATCGCCGTAGCCGATCTGCTGCAGGTGACCGAATACGGTGCCGATGCTGATGCCGTTGGCGATCAGCACGACCAGCGCGCCCACGCCGGCGACCAGGCCGCCGGCGAACGTCTTCAGGCCGATGCTGATGTTGTTCCAGATATAGACGCCGAACATCTGCCAGTCCGTTCCGCTTTCACGGCCCAGCGCGTGCCGCGGATCGCTGGGGTCGTACATCCGCTCGTACATCGCGACCTGCTCGGGCGATGCGAGGCTGTACACCAGTTCCGGACGGAGTTGCAGCAGCACGAACATCAGCACCAGCGGAAACACGAACGCCACTGCGGCCACGGCCATGCAGCCGGCTTCGCTGCGCACCAGCCGCGGGAAGTCCGCCAGCAGGAAGCGTGCCGCCCGCTGCCAACGCGGAGCAGGCGTGCGATACAGCACGCCGTGGCCCTGCTGCATCAATGTCTGCAGGCGATCCACCACCACGGGGCTGTAGCCGCGCGCGCGGGCGAGCGCCAGCTGCTGGCAGATCCGGCGGTACCGCGCAGGTACGTCCTCGTCGGTCATTGCGCCGGTGTTGCGTTCCTTCCTCGCACGCCGCGCGCTTTCGCCGCGGGCCAGCAGCCACGACTCGAAGGCCAGCCATTCGGCCTGGTGGCGGGCAACGAACTGTTCCTGCCTCATCGCCGCCCCAACAACCAGTTGGCCATGCCATACAGGCGCTGCACGCCGACCTGACCGCGCGCGCCGGTGACCGGCGCCACGAGGTTGGCGAGCTCTTCCTGCCGGGACGGCGTCAGTTGCGGCGCACGCTCGCCGAAGGCGACGACCGCGCCCTGCTCTTCCGGGAGCAGGCCCGCCGGTGGCGCGAAGACCTCGTTCGCCGGCGCCGGGGCATGCTCGCGTTCGCCGGTGGCATGGACCACCAGCGTGCCGGCCACCATGTCGCCCAGCCGCCGCGCGTGCGTGTCGGTCAGGCACGACACCAGCCCGGCGGCATAGCCGAAGGGCAGCATGTCCACGGTGCGCAGCAGGTTGCGGGTGATCGCCGCCAGCCAGCCCACCGGCGCGCCATCGGCCGCGACCACGCGCAGTCCCAGCGCTTTCTTGCCGACGGTCTGCCCCTGCCACACCGCCTCGAGCACGATGGGGTAGGCCCAGAACAACAGGAACAGTCCGATCAGGTAGAGGCCTTCGCCGGTCTTGCCTAGCAGCGCCAACACCATGCCCAGCACGCTGAGAAGGCCGAAGCGCACCATCAGGTCGATGCTCCACGCCAGCGCGCGCGGCACCGGGCCGGCAGCGGGCAAGTGGAGCGGAACGCCTTCGGGTGTGACGACTTCGCGGTAGGTATCCAGCATCAGGTGTTCATCGCATGCATGACAGCGCGATGACCGCAATCGGATCGTTGTGGTTGAACGGATGCATCCCGCGGTCCATGCGCCTTCCCCATGCCCGACTTTAGCCGGACACGCCACGCTTGCCCAGCCGCACTACACTCCGCACCCGTGGACACGGTCTTCTCCTGCCGGTCGGGGTGCGCGGCCTGTTGCACCGCGCCGTCGATCACCTCGCCGATCCCCGGCATGCCGCACGGCAAGCCGGCCGGTGTTCCCTGCGTGCAGTTGGATGAAGCGCTGCGCTGCCGCATGTTCGGGCGACCGGAAAGGCCGGCCTTCTGCGGCACGCTGAAGCCCGGCCCAGACATGTGCGGTGCCAGCCGGCAGGAGGCGATGGCGCTGCTGGCGGCACTCGAGCGCGCGACCGCGCCCTGAGCCGTTTCCTTCAAACCACCTGCGTCGAGATCCACCACGTAGTGCCGCCAGCATCGCGGAAACCGCCCCGGCGGTCGCCGTCGCCCTTTTCTTCCGGCGCCTGCACCGGCTCGGCGCCCGCCGCCAGCGCGCGCGCCCAGGTGGCGTCGACATCCGGCACGTAGACATGCACGTGGCTGGCGATGGCCGGCCACCCTTCCATGCCGTCGGCCAGCATCAGCACGGTGTCGTCGATGCGGACTTCCGCATGCCCGAGGCGATCGCCCATCGGATGCATGCGCAGCGGCTCGGCACCGAAGACTGCGACGAGAAAATCGATCGTGCGCTGCGCGCCGTCCACGACGAGATAGGGGGCGGCGGAGGTGTAGCCGTGCGGTTTCCAGGCCATGCGGATCTCCCAGGCGGCGCGGGATGCGCCGCGCCCATCATGCTGTTGGCGGTGTCGGTTGCAGGTAGTGGTCCTTCAACCGCACGTAGTGGCCCGCGGAATAATGCAGGCTCTCGATTTCCTTCTCGGTCAGCATCCGGGCGAAGCGGGCCGGATTGCCCAGCCACAGCTCGGCTTCGCCCACCACCTTGCCCGGGCCGAGCACCGCGCCCGCACCGAGGAAGCCGTATTTCTTCACCGTGGCGCCATCGAGGATGCAGGCGCCCATGCCGATCAGGCACAGGTCCTCGATGGTACAGGCGTGGATGATGGTGCCGTGGCCGATGGTGACGTCGGCGCCGATCAGCGTGGGGTAGCCCGCCTTGTTGTACGGGCTGTGGTGGCTGACGTGGACGATGGTGCCGTCCTGCACGTTGGTGCGCGCACCGACGCGGATGAAGTTGACGTCGCCGCGCAGGATGCTGCCCGGCCAGACCGACGCGTCCTCGGCCAGTTCCACGTCGCCGATCACGGTGGCGGCCGGATCGACGTAGACCCGCGGGCCCAGGACGGGAAAGCGGCCAAGATAGGGGCGCAGGGCGGTCAGAGTGTCGGTCATGCCGGGATTGTAGTGCGCCCGCTCGCAGGGGAAGGCATACACTCGGGCGATGACGACCTTTCCGCATGCCGCCACCACCGCCGCGAACGCGGCCATCACCGCTGCCAACGCCGCGATCACGGCCGCCACGGCGGGAAGCGAGCCTACCGCGGCGGCGCCCAGCGGCCACGCCCCGCGCGATACGCAGATGGCCGACCTGGCGCCGACACTGGAACGCCTGCGGCAGGCCTGGCAGGCCCGCAAGCCGGACTACGCGCAGCGCCGCGACGATCTGCGGCGGTTGCGCGATGCACTGAAGCGTCGCCTGCCGGAAATGGCCGACACGGTCGCCGCCGACTTCGGCCACCGCTCGCGGCATGAATCGTTGATCGCCGATGGCATGACGGTGCTCAACGAGATCGACCACCTGGCGTCGCACCTGCGCCGGTGGATGAAGCCCAAGCGCGTCGGCGTGGGCTGGCGTTTCTGGCCTGCGCGCGCGGAGGTGCGGCAGGCGCCGGTCGGCGTGGTCGGCGTGATCTCGCCGTGGAACTACCCGGTCAATCTCGCCCTGATCCCGCTCGCGACGGCCATCGCCGCCGGCAACCACGTCTACCTGAAGCCGTCCGAACACACACCGCGCACGACCGAGTTCCTGCGCTCGCTGCTGGCGGAAGTCTTTCCGCTGGAACGCGTCACCGTCGCGGCCGGCGGCGCCGACGTGGCCGCCGCGTTCGCGGCCCTGCCGTTCGACCACCTGGTGTTCACCGGCTCCACCGCCGTGGGCCGCAAGGTGATGGCGGCGGCTGCGCCGAACCTGACCCCGCTGACGCTGGAACTCGGCGGCAAGTCGCCCGCCATCGTCTGCGACGACTATCCGGTGGAACAGGCCGCGGCGCGGCTGGCGACCGGCAAGTGGTTCAATGGCGGACAGACCTGCATCGCACCCGACTACGTGCTGCTGGTGGGCCGCAGCCGGCGCGATGCGCTGGTGCAGGCGCTGCGCGACCACGTCGCCGCACGCTACGGCGACCTGTCCGATGCCGGCGACTACACCCGCATCATCAACGACGGCCAGTTCGCGCGCCTCGACGGCTACCTGGACGACGCACGCCAGCGCGGGCTCGAAGTGATCCCGCTCGCCGCCGCACACGACCGTGCCCAGCGTTTGTTCGCGCCCGCCGTGGTGCTCGAACCGGGCGATGACGCGAAGGTGATGCAGGACGAGATTTTCGGCCCGATCCTGCCGATCCGCACCGTCGGCTCGCTGGACGAGGCGCTGGCCTACATCAACGCGCATGACCGCCCGCTGGCGCTGTATCCCTTCAGCCACGATCGCGACCGGGTCGAGAAGATCCTGCAGAACACGCTCGCCGGCGGCGTGACCGTGAACGACACCGTGCTGCATTTCGGCATCAACGCATTGCCGTTCGGCGGCGTCGGGCCCAGCGGGATGGGCGCGTACCACGGACGTGCGGGCTTCGATGCGATGAGCAAGGCGCTGCCGGTGTTGTGGCAGCCGCGGCGCGCGGGCAGCGACCTGCTGAAGCCGCCCTACTCGAAGGTCGCCCGGTTCATCGACTTCATCATCCGCTGAGCCCAACGCGGACATCGCGGGCGACGCCTGTCCGCGGCTTCGTCGAGAATCGCCTTTCCCGTTCGTCGGACGGGAAGACGCCCACCTGACGGACCGCCATGTCGACCCTGAACCCGCCTGCCAAAGCCACCCGCCGCGAATGGATCGGGTTGGCCATCATCGCCCTGCCCTGCATGGTCTATGCGATGGACCTGACCGTGCTGAACCTCGCACTGCCGGCCATCAGCGCCGAGCTGGACCCCACCGCCAGCCAGCTGCTGTGGATCGTCGACGTGTACGGCTTCCTGGTCGCCGGCTTCCTGATCACGATGGGCACGCTGGGCGACCGGATCGGCCGGCGCAAGCTGCTGCTGATCGGCGCGGCGGCGTTCGCGGCGGCCTCGGTGATCGCCGCGTTCTCGCGCAGCGCGGAGATGCTGATCGCGATGCGTGCGTTGCTTGGCGTGGCGGGCGCAACATTGGCGCCCTCGACGATGTCGCTGATCCGCAACATGTTCCATGACGAACACGAGCGCCAGTTCGCCATCGGCGTGTGGATCGCGGCGTTCTCGGTCGGCGGTGCGATCGGCCCGCTGGTCGGCGGCCTGTTGCTGCAATGGTGGTGGTGGGGCGCGGCGTTCCTCGCCGCGGTGCCGGTAATGGTGCTGCTGTTGCTGCTGGGGCCGAAGCTGCTGCCCGAGTACCGCGACCCGGACGCCGGCGAGCTCGATCCGCTCAGCATGGTGCAGTCGCTGTTCTCGGTGCTGGCCGTCGTCTACGGGCTGAAGCGCATCGCGGAGTTCGGCATCGATCCGCGCGGATTCGCCGTGTTGCTGGTCGGCCTCGCCCTCGGCGTGCTGTTCGTCCGTCGGCAGAAGCATCTGGCGTATCCGTTCCTCGACGTGACGCTGTTCCGGCGACCCGCGTTCTCGGCGGCCATCGTGGCGTATGCGCTCGCCGGCCTGTCGATGATGGGCGTGTACATCTTCATGACCCAGTACCTGCAGCTGGTGCTCGGGCTGACGCCGCTGCAGGCCGGCGTCGCGACCGTGCCGTGGTCGCTGTGCTTCACCGTGGGCTCGCTGCTGGCGCCACGGCTCGCGCGCCACTGGGGGGCGCGCCGGGTGATGGTGCGCGGCCTGCTGCTCGCAGCGGTCGGCTTCGGCATCACGGCCTTGGTGGTTCCGCCGTACGGGTTGTGGATCCTGATCGCCGGCATGCTGGCGATGAGCCTGGGCATGGCGCCGGTGTTCACCGTCGGCAACGAACTGATCATCACCACCGCGCCGCCGGAACGCGCGGGCGCCGCGTCGGCGCTGGCCGAGACCAGTGCCGAACTGAGTGGCGCGCTGGGCATCGCCCTGCTGGGCAGTGCCGGCATGCTCGCCTACCGGCTATGGCTGGATCCCGCCCTCCCCGCCTCGCTCGCCGATACCGACGCGACGCGCGCACTTTCCACGCTCGGTGGCGCCGTTGCCGTCGGCACCGAATTGGGCGGATCGGCCGGCACAGCCGTCGTCGATACCGCACGCACCGCGTTCACCGGCGCGATGCGCGCGATCGCCCTGTTCGGCATGGCGATGATGTTGCTGGCCGCCTGGATGGCCGCACGCCTGATGCGCGATGGCGAGGGCGAAGCGCACGGGGCCGTCATCGCCGACGAAGCCCCGGGCGCCTGATCGCCTGGTCTGGCATAGAATCGCCGCCATGAAGATCGCCAGCTGGAACGTCAATTCGCTCAACGTGCGCCTGCCGCACCTCACGCAATGGCTGGGCGCGTTCGCGCCCGACATCGTCGGGTTGCAGGAAACCAAACTGGAAGACCATCGCTTCCCCGACACCGCGCTCGCCGAGCTGGGCTACCGCAGCGTGTTCGCCGGGCAGAAGACCTACAACGGCGTGGCGCTGCTGTCGCGCGAAGCCATCGGCGACGTGCAGGTGGGCATTCCCGGGTTCGACGACGAACAGAAACGCGTGATCGCCGCGACCGTCGGCGACGTGCGCATCGTCAACCTGTATGTGGTCAACGGCCAGGACGTGGGCACCGACAAGTACGCCTACAAGTTGCGCTGGCTGGATGCGGTGCACGACTGGCTGGCCGCCGAACTGCAGGCGCATCCGAAGCTGGTGGTGATGGGCGACTTCAACATCGCGCCGGACGACCGCGACGTGTTCGATCCGAAAGTCTGGAACGACGGCCACATCCTCACCTCCACCGCCGAGCGCAATGCGCTGCAGCGGCTGTACGCGCTGGGCCTGCACGATGCCTTCCGCCTGCACAGCGAAGAGGCCAACGTCTACAGCTGGTGGGACTACCGGATGGGTGGGCTGCGCCGCAACCTCGGCCTGCGTATCGACCTGACCCTGGTCTCCGACGCGCTGCGCGGGCATGCGGTGGAATCCGGCATCGACCGCGAGCCGCGTACCTGGGAGCGCCCGAGCGACCACGCACCGGCGTGGGTACGGCTGGGCGGTTGAGCGACAGAAATGAAGAAGGCCCGGCGGATGCCGGGCCTTCTTCTTGCCACGGGCCTTGGGTGCGTCTCGAACGCGCACGCGGCCGCAGCGGAACCGCTATCGGGCGCGACCCCGGCTGAGCAGGTTGACGATCAGCAGCAGGACCACGGCGCCGATGAAGGCGGTGATCAGGAAGCCGACCCAGCCGCCGCCAAGACCCAGGCCCAGCGTCGGCAGCAACCAGCCGCCGAGGAAGCCCCCGATGATGCCGACGACGATGTTCAGGATGATCCCCTGCGAGCCATCACGCTTCATCACGATACTGGCCAGCCAACCGGCGACGCCGCCGACAATCAGATAGATCAGAAAATTCATGCCGCTTCCTCCCTTGATGGACAGAACCCCACGCTGCGGGGCACGCTTGCATCTTTACGGTCCGGCGTGAAACCACCGTTAACTCACATGGGGGACGCGTCCTTGCCGCTGCTGGATACCGCTGTTGCGCCGGGATTGCACGCTGTGTCGCACCACGCGCGGCGAGCGTACGCATGAACTGGCGCGAAGCACCCGCCGATTGGCGCCACGACGGTATCGCGATGTGGCTGTTGCCGCATGCGCCGCGGCAACGTGGCGAACCACAGGCACGCGAATCACTGGCGCGCACGCTCGGCCTCGCTCCCGAAACGTTGCCGATCACCCGCGACGCGCAGGGAAGGCCGCACTTCATCGCACCGCTGCACCATCTGGAAACGGGCTGGAGCCACAGTGGCGAGGCGCTGCTGCTGGCGCTGGGCGAAGACATCGAGCTGGGCGTCGATATCGAACGCCTGCGCCCGCGACCACGTGCGATGGACCTGGCAGAGCGCTTCTACCATCCCGAAGAGACCACCTGGCTCCGCGGCTTCGACGACGAGGACGCGCGCCTGCTCGCCTTCGTCCGCCTGTGGTGCACCAAGGAGGCCGTGCTGAAGGCGCATGGGCAGGGCATTTCCTTCGGGCTGCACCGTTTCCATGTCGTGCTGGGCGGGGATGGAGCGCGCCTTGCCGCCTGCGACCCCAGCCTGGGACGGGCCGACGACTGGCACCTGCACGAATGGGCGCCGCGGCCGGACTACCGCGCCGCACTCGCGTGGCATCCGCGGGGCCGGCGCGAAGGCCTGCGATAATGCGGCGATGAACGACACCGCCTTTCCCGCCGACCTGCGCGATACCCTGCACCGCGGCCTCGTCGCGCTCGGCCTCGACGCCGATGCGCTGGCGCCGCGCCTGCTGGCCTACCTGGCCCTGCTCGACCGCTGGAACAAGACCTACAACCTCACGGCGATCCGCGACCCGCGCGAGATGGTCACCCGTCATCTGCTGGATTCGTTGGCGATGCATCCGTTCGTGGATGCGCTGGCGGCGAACGGTGGTGCGCTCGCCGACCTTGGCACCGGTCCCGGCCTGCCGGGCATCCCGCTCGCCATCGCCAAGCCCGGACTGCGCGTGACGCTGGTGGAAAGCAACGGCAAGAAAGCGCGCTTCCTGCGCGAAGCCGTGCGCACACTGAAACTCGACAACGCACGCGTGGCCGAATCGCGTGCCGAAGCACTCGACGAACCTCAGGCCTACGATGCGCTCACCGCGCGCGCGTTGGACGTGCTGGCGGGCATCATCGAGGTCGGTGGCCATCTGCTGAAACCCGGTGGGGCGCTGCTGGCGATGAAGGGCCTGCGCCCCGACGACGAGATCGCGGCCCTACCGACCGGCTGGTCCGTGGCGACCATCGAGCCCCTGACCGTCCCCGGCCTGGTCGGCGAACGCCACATGGTCGTCGTCCGCCGCGACTGAACCGCGCACCGCGTCGGTGCGCGCCATGTAACCCCTTGATATGACTGAGCGCCTCACGTCACCGCGACGCGGGGATGCAGGCGGATGACCGGCTGCGGCCGGTATGCCCGTTGAGATGATTTCGCACGCCCGCTCCCGACCCCCCATAATCCCCTACTCACCCCGTAATCGATAAGGCGCCCTCGCATGGCCCGCATCATTGCCATTGCCAACCAGAAAGGCGGAGTCGGCAAGACGACCACCGCCGTGAACCTGGCCGCCGCGCTCGCACGCGCGCCGCAACGGGTGCTGCTGGTCGATCTGGATGCGCAGGGCAACGCGACGATGGGCAGCGGCGTGGACAAGCGCGAGGTCGAAGCCTCGACCTGCGACGTGCTGTTGGGCGAGGTGGAGGCGAAGGCCGCCGTGGTCACCACGGCAGAAGGTTTCGACCTGATGCCGGGCAACATCGACCTGACGGCCGCCGAGATCCAACTGATGGACTCGGATGGCCGCGAGCAGCGCCTGAAGAGTGCGCTGGAAAGCCTGCGCGGCGATTACGACTTCATCATCGTCGACTGCCCGCCCGCCTTGTCGCTGCTCACGCTCAATGCGCTGACCGCCGCCGACTCCGTGCTGGTGCCGATGCAGTGCGAGTACTACGCGTTGGAAGGTCTGTCCGCGCTGATGGAGACGATCGACGCGCTGCGCACGCGCCTGAACCCGGGCCTGGAGATCGAAGGCGTGCTGCGCACGATGTTCGACATCCGCAACAACCTGGCCAACGCCGTGTCCGGCGAGCTGACCACGCATTTCGGCGACAAGGTGTTCCGCACCATCGTGCCCCGCAACGTGCGCGTGGCCGAAGCGCCGAGCCACGGCCAGAGCATCGTCGGCTACGACCGCACCTCGCGCGGTGGCGTGGCCTACCTGGGCCTGGCCGGCGAGATCCTGCGCCGCCAGGCCGACCGCAAGAAGCAACAGCAGCACATGGAGCACGCGTGATGAGCGCCCCGAAGAAGCGCGGCCTGGGTCGCGGACTGGAAGCCCTGCTCGGCCCGAAAGCCGCCGAGACGCCACCGCCGGAAGCGCAGCCGGGCGAAGCATTGCGCACGCTGCCCGTGCAGCAGCTGCAACCGGGCAAGTACCAGCCGCGCATGGCGATGGATCCGTCCAAGCTCAGCGAGCTGGCCGAATCGATCAAGGCGCAGGGCGTCATCCAGCCGATCGTCGTGCGCGAGCTGTCGGCGGGCAAGTTCGAGATCGTCGCCGGCGAACGCCGCTGGCGCGCGTCGCAGGAAGCCGGGCTGGCCGAAGTGCCGGTAGTGGTGCGCGAACTCGACGACCGCACCGTCATCGCGATGGCGCTGATCGAGAACATCCAGCGCGAAGACCTCAATCCGCTGGAAGAGGCGCAGTCGCTGCAGCGCCTGATCAACGAATTCTCGCTGACCCACGCCGAGGCCGCCGAAGCGGTGGGCCGTTCGCGCGCCGCGGTCTCCAACCTGCTGCGCCTGCTGGAACTGCCGCCGGCCATTCGCGCCCTGCTCGAAGCCCGTCGCTTGGAAATGGGCCACGCCCGCGCCCTGCTGACGCTCTCGCCAGACCTGGCCAGCAAGCTCGCCTCCGATGCCGCCGAACAGGGCTGGTCGGTGCGCGAGGTCGAACACCGCGCGCAGCAGTTCGCCGCGGGCAAGGTGCCGGTCAACGGCAAGAAGGCCAAGCCCGCCAAGGCGGCGCCGCAGCCCGACATCGCCTCGCTGGAAACCGAACTCTCCGAGAGCCTGGGCACCCGCGTCACCATCGCCCATGGGCGTGGCGGCAAGGGCAAGCTGGTCATCCAGTACACCGATCTGGACACGCTGGACGGCGTGCTGGAGCGGTTGCGCGCCCGCGCCTGATCGCAGGCTTTCACAGGAAAGCGCTGGGCGCACCACTGCTTTACCATCCGGTTTCTGCTTCCGCCGGATGCCCGCCTTGAACCTCCGCACCGCCGCCCTCCTGCTGGCCTTCGCGCCCCTGCAGGCGCTCGCCTTCGCCCCTTCCGATGCCGACCAGCGCTTCCAGGCGCTCTATGAGAAGGAATGGAAGTGGCGGCAGGAACAGACCGGCCAGGCCGACGAAGACACCGACACCAGCGGCGACAACACCCGCCTGCCCGATGTCGGTGCTGCCGCACACCAGGCGCGCCTCAAGGTATGGGAGCAGGTCCTGAAGGACCTCGATGGCATCGACGCCGCGCAGCTGTCGGCCGAGAACCGCATCAACCTGGCGATCTACCGCCCGCAGGTGGAGAACCTGGCAGCCGAAGTGCGCCTGCGTGCGTACGAGATGCCGTTCAATTCCGATTCGTCGTTCTGGTCGAACCTGTCCTTCATGGCGCGCCGGCAGATGAAGACCGCCGACGACTACCGCGCCTATGCCGCGCGGCTACGCGATGTGCCGCGCTACTTCGACCAGCACATCGCCAACATGCGTGCCGGCCTCGCGCGCGGCTTCACCGTGCCGCGCGCAGTGCTGGATGGGCGCGACGTGTCGATCGCCGCGGTCGCCGAACAACGCGACCCCGAACAGTCCACCTTCTACGCGCCTTACAAGAAGATGCCGGCCAGCATTCCTGCGACCGAGCAGGAAGCGTTGCGCAAGGAAGTGCGCGCGGCGATCAGCGAACAGGTCGTGCCCGCGTTCGGCACGCTGCTGGCGTTCTTCCGTACCGAATACGTCCCGAAAGCGCGCACCACGCTGGCGGCGGAAGCGATGCCGGGCGGCAAGGATTTCTACGCGCAGCAGATCCGCGAATACACCACGCTGGACCTGAGCGCCGAACAGATCCACGCGATCGGCCTGAAGGAAGTCGCGCGCATCCAGGCCGAGATGCAGGAAGTGATCCAGCAGACCGGCTTCAAGGGAACGTTCGCCGAATTCCTGACCTTCCTGCGCACCGATCCGCAGTTCTATGCGAAGACGCCGCAGCAACTGCTCGACCGCGCGGCGTGGATCTCCAAGCGCGTCGATGGCGAGGTCGGCAAGGTCATCGGCACGCTGCCACGCGGGCGCTTCACCATCGTCGAGGTCCCCGCCGACATCGCGCCGTTCTGGACCGCCGGCCGCGGCGGACTGGGCACGTACTGGCTCAACACCTACAACCTGCCGTCGCGCCCGCTTTACAACCTGCCGGCGCTGACGCTGCACGAATCCTCGCCCGGCCATTCGCTGCAGGCGGCGCTGGCGCAGGAACAGGGCGAGCAACCCGCGTTCCGCCGCGACAACTACATCTCCGCGTACGGCGAGGGCTGGGCGCTGTACACCGAGAAGCTCGGCAAGGAGATGGGCATCTACGAGACGCCCTACGAGGACTTCGGTCGCCTGACCTACGAGATGTGGCGCGCCACCCGCCTGGTGATCGACACCGGCGTGCACCACAAGGGCTGGAGCCGCGACCAGGCCCTGGCCTACCTGCGCGACCACACCGCCCTGTCCGAGCACGAGGTCACCACCGAGGTGGACCGCTACATCTCCTGGCCGGCCCAGGCGCTGAGCTACAAGCTGGGCGAGATCGCCATCGTCCGCCTGCGCGGCGAGGCGGAGCGGGAGCTGGGCCCGAAATTCGATATCAAGGCCTTCCACGACGCCGTGCTGAAGCAGGGTTCGGTAACCCTGCCGGTGCTCGAGAGCCAGATCCGGGCCTTCATCGCCGCCAGCAAGGCGGGGCCCGTCAAACCGGCCGCCGCCGCGCCATAACCCGTAGGGTGGGCCCCGGCCCACCTCGCCATCCGGCCTTCCAGCCGCCGAGACGCCGCGATGTCGGGCCGAGGCCCGACCTACGCTTGGCAGGCGGGCTTCGGCCAACGGTGCCGCCCGCCCTAAATGGTTGCGGCACAAGGGAAACTTCGGCATAATGCGCGGCTCGCTGCGTCCGGTACTGCCGGATCTGCGGCCGGAAATGCGATTCCGGCTTGTGTCTGCAGCGATTTTCGACCGTATCGCGTGGTGTCCGACCTGCCCTGCAGGCCGTCCGCCGGGCCGCCGTCTCCCGGGCTATGGGCGACACAATTACCTATCGAGGTGCGTATGTCCCGCGTATGCCAAGTCACCGGCAAGCGTGTGCAGACCGGTAACAACGTCTCGCACGCCAACAACAAGACCCGTCGTCGTTTCCTGCCCAACCTGCACGAGCGCCGCTTCTGGGTCGCCAGCGAAAACCGCTGGGTCAAGCTGAAAGTGTCCGCGCACGCCCTGCGCACCATCGACAAGAACGGCATCGACTCCGTTCTGGCCGAGCTGCGCGCCCGCGGCGAAAAGGTCTGAGGAGTAACTACACATGGCATCCAAGCGCGACAAGATCCGTCTGATCTCCTCGGCCAACACCGGCCACTTCTACACGACGGACAAGAACAAGAAGAACACCCCGGGCAAGATGGAAATCAAGAAGTACGACCCGGTCGTGCGCAAGCACGTGATCTACAAGGAAGGCAAGATCAAGTGAGCCTGGGGCGAAAGCCCGGCCCACGCTTCCCGAAGACCCGCCGCAAGGCGGGTTTTCTTTTGCCCGCGCGCCTGCGCAGAATCGGCACATCCCCTTCCGACGGTAGCGCCGCATGGAGTGGTCCTTCGGCACCGCCCTGCTGATCATCGACTGGCTGATCCGGCTGGCCGCGTTGTGGTGGATCCCCAGCCGGACCACCCCGGCCGCCGCGCGCAGCTGGCTGCTGCTGGTCGGGTTCGTGCCGCTGCTCGGTCTGCCGTTGTACCTGCTGCTGGGACACCCCTGGCTATCGCGCGAACGCGTCGCCCGCCAGGCACGCGCGACCGACGTCATCCGCGAAGAACAGCGCCCCCTCAGCGCGCTGCGCTGGACGCCGCACGACGGTGCCGCGGCCGAAATGGCGCCGCTGATCGAGCGCCAGGGCGCATTCATGCCGACCCATGGCAATGCGGTGGCGCTGCTGGACGACTACGAGGCGTCGCTGCGCGCGCTGCTCGACGACATCGGCGCCGCGAAGCAGCAGGTCCATCTGCTGTACTACCTGATGTTCGACGACACCGTCGGCGAAGCGGTGACCTCCGCCCTGTGCGACGCCGCCGCGCGCGGCATCACCTGTCGCGTGCTGCTGGATGCCGTCGGCGCCAAGCGCGGTCTTCGCGCGTATCGCACGCGCCTGCGCACCGCGGGCGTCATCGTGCACGACATGCTCCCCGGTGGCCTGCGCTGGCGGCGCAGCGGCCGCATGGACCTGCGCAACCACCGCAAGATCGCGGTGATCGACAACGGCATCGGCTACGTCGGGTCGCAGAACCTCGCGGATGCGACGTTCGTCCCCGGCCACCCGAATCGCGAACTCGTCGCGCGCGTGCAGGGCCCGGTGGTGTCGCATCTTGAAGGCGTGTTCGCCAGCGACTGGTACATCGAGACCGGCGAGCGGCTGGAGGTGCAGCCGGACCTGTCGGTGCAGCCGCAGGATGTTGCCGCGCAACTGCTGCCCAGCGGACCTGCGTATCCGTTCGAGAACGCGCGCGACACCGTCAATGCGCTGATCCACCTGGCGCGCCACAAGGTGGTGCTGACCACGCCCTATTTCGTGCCGGACGACGCCACGCTCAGCGCGTTGCGCATCGCGGCGCTGTCGGGCGTGGACGTGCAGCTGGTGCTGTCGGCCACCAACAACCAGCCGCTGACGGCATGGGCGCAGCAGTCCTACTATGCGGAGCTGCTCGCCTGCGGGGTGAAGATCGCGCTGTATCGCCCGCACTTCCTGCACGCCAAGCACCTTACCGTGGACGACGACATCGCCCTGGTCGGCTCGATCAACCTGGACATCCGTTCGTTCGCGCTGAATGCGGAGATCGGGCTGGTCTGCTACGACGCCGGTGTGGTGGCCCGCATCCGCGCCATCGAAGCCGACTACCTGGCGCACGCCGATGTCGTGGAAGCCGACGCATGGCAGCGGCGGCCAGGCTGGCAGCGCAGCCGTGAAGGCATCGCGCGACTGGCGGACTCGCTGATGTAGCCGTCCGGACCGGGACGACGCGGGCCATTCGCTACAATGGGCGCATGAGCGAAGACACCCCGACCACCCCGCTGCCGCCCTGCGACCTTGCAATCATCGGCGGCGGCGCCGGCGGCGTGCTGGTCGCGATGCAGGCCTTGCGCCAGGCCACCATGCCACTGCGCATCGTGATGATCGAGCCCCGCGGCACGCTCGCGCAGGGCGTGGCCTACGCGACGACGCATGGCGAGCACGTGTTGAACGTGCCGGCCGCGCGGATGAGCGCGTTCGACGACCGGCCCGCCGACTTCCTCGACTACGTCGTGGCCACCACGCCACCCGGCGGCCCGGATCGCGACACGCTGGCGCATGCATTCATCGAGCGCCGGCGCTACGGCGATTACCTGCGCGTACGCTTGGGCGAAGCCATCGCGGCGAGCCCGGCGACGCTGCACGTGGTGCACGACTGCGTCACCGAACTCGACCCCGAGGTCGATGGCGCGACGCTGCGCCTCGAAACGCACGGCGCCTTGCGTGCGAAGGGCGTCGTGCTGGCGGTAGGCAATACGCCCAAGCCGCTGCCGGCGCGGGGCGCGCCGCAGTTGCCTGCAGGCCGTTCGTTGGCCGCATGGGATTTCGATGCGATCAAGGCGATCCCGACCGACGCCGACCTGTGCATCGTCGGCTCCGGCCTGAGCATGGTCGATACGGTGCTCAGCCTGGCCGACAACGGCCACGCGGGCGCGATCCATGTGCTCTCGCGGCACGCCCTGCTGCCGCTGCCGCATTGCCACGGACCGGCCGCCACCTACGACCCCGCACCGCTGCAGGCGATGGATCTGCGCGCGCGCATGCGCTTCCTGCGCAACGCGGCCAAGCAGGCGGTGGCCGACGGTTTGCCCTGGCAATCGGCAATGGAGCGCATCCGCCCGCACGTCCAGGCGTTGTGGCAATCGCTTTCGGTGCCGGACCAGCGCCGTTTCCTGCGCCACGTGGTGCGCCAGTGGGACGTGCATCGCCACCGCATCGCGCCCGAGGTGCATGCCCGTCTGCAGGCGCTGGTCGAACGCGGCCAGCTGCGCCTTCATCGCGGTCGGCTGGATACGGTGATGGCCGAAGGACCTCGTTTGCGCGTCAGTACGCACGCACGCGACGGCCGTATCGACGAGTTCGACGTCGACTACGTGGTCAACGCCACCGGCGTGGAAATGCGCGCGCAGACCATGCGCAGCCCGTTGCTGCACGACCTGCTCGGCAAGGGCCATGCGCAAGCCGGACCGCACGGCATCGGCCTGAAGGCCGCTCGCGACGGCCGGATGGTCGATGCACAGGGCGCATCGCAGCCACGGGTGTTCATCCTCGGCAGCCTGCGCATCGGCTGCGTGTGGGAGAGCATCGCCATCCCCGAATTGCGCGGCCAGGCCGAAACCTCGGTGCGCGGGCTGCTCGGACCGGACGCCACCTGAGCGCACGCCACGCAGTACACTCGGCGACGGCGTGAGCGCCGGGGGAGAGGGCGTTGGTTTCCAGCTGGATCCTGCTGTTGGTGTCGATCGGCTACGCCGCGCTGCTGTTCGGCGTGGCGTGGTGGGGCGACCGCCGCCCGATGTACCCCGACCGCCCGTGGCTGCGCCCGGTGGTCTACAGCCTGGCGCTCGCCGTGTACTGCTCGTCGTGGACGTTCTACGGCGCAGTCGGCAGCGCGGTCCGCAACGGCCTGGGCTATCTGCCGATCTACCTCGGCCCGGTCCTGTTGCTGCTGTTCGGCTGGCGCATCATCGAGCGGCTGGCGCTGATCGCGCGCAGCGAAAATACCGTCTCGATCGCCGACTTCATTTCCTCGCGCTACGGTCGCTCGCGGCGACTGGCCGCCCTGGTCACGGTGATTGCGCTGATCGGCGTGGTGCCTTATCTCGCCCTGCAGTACAAGGCCGTGGCGATGAGCCTGAGTGTGCTCAGCGGCGAAGGCGGCGACAGCGCGCACGGCTTCTTCACCGATCCGGCGCTGTACGTCGCCTTGCTGATGGCGCTGTTCGCCGCGCTGTTCGGCACCCGCCAGGTCGATGCCACCGAACACCATCACGGCATGATGCTGGCGATCTCGCTGGAGTCGGTGGTCAAGCTGGTGGCGATGATCGCCGTCGGTGTATTCGCCTACCTGTGGCTGGATGGCAATGAGATCCGGGTGACCGATTCGGCACGCACGCTGTTCGAGAACGCGCCACCGGTGGGCTTCATCGCGCAGACCTTGCTCGGCTTCCTCGCCATCGTCTGCCTGCCGCGACAGTTCCACGTCGCGGTGGTGGAATGCAGCGACGTGGGCGATATCCGCAAGGCGCGCTGGCTGTTCGGTGGCTACCTGGCGCTGTTTTCGCTGATGGTGGTGCCGGTGGCGGCCGCCGGCGTGGCGTTGTTCGGTGGCAGCAGCGTGGCCGACGACAGCTATGTGCTGGCGCTACCGCTCGCCGAAGGCCGCACGGCGCTCGCCATCGTCGCCTACGTGGGCGGCTTCTCGGCGGCGACCGGCATGGTCATCGTGGCGAGCATCGCGCTGGCCACGATGGTCAGCAACGATCTGATCATGCCGGTGCTGCTGCGCCGCGGCTGGGCCGAGCACCATGCGGAAGCCGACGTCGCCTCGCGTGTGTTGTGGATCCGCCGCGTGGCGATCCTGTTGCTGGCACTGACGGCCTACACCTACTACCGCAGCAGCAGCAACGACAGCACCCTGGCCTCCTACGGCCTGATGGCCTTCGCGGCCGTCGCGCAATTCGCGCCGGGCCTGATCGGCGGCCTGTACTGGCGCGGCGCCAGCCGGCGCGGCGTGGAGGTCGGCATGGTGCTCGGCTTCGCCACATGGATCTACACGCTGCTGCTGCCGACGATGACGCAGGCCGGCTGGTTCGACATGCACTGGCTGCACAGCGGGCCGTTCGGCATTACGTGGCTGCGGCCACAGCAGCTGTTCGGCCTGAGCGGCTGGGACACGCTGACACACGGCACGTTCTGGTCGCTGCTGGTCAACACCGGCGCGATGATGATCGTGTCCGCGCGCTCGCGCCCCGGCGTCGACGAGCGCCTGCGCGCCGCGCCTTTCCTCGATCCGTACGCGCAGCGTCCTGCGCTGGTCGCGGGTGAATGGCCCGGCAGTGTGCGCGTGGGCGACCTTCGCACGCTGGCCGAACGCGTCGTCGGCGAACGCCATGCCCGTCGCGCCTTTGCCGAACAGGCGCAATTGCTGGAGCGCGAGCTGCAACCGAACGCACCCGCCGACCGCGCCTGGGTGCAGTTCACCGAGCGCCTGCTTGCCGCAGCCATCGGTGCCGCTTCGGCCCGCATCGTGCTGACCAGCGTGCTGCGTGGCTCGGGCATGGAGTTGGGCGAAGTGGTGGCGGTGCTCGACCAGGCCGGGCAGGAACTGCGCTTCAACCGCGAGATCCTCTCCACCACGCTGGAGAACATCAGCGCCGGCGTCAGCGTGGTGGACCCGGAGATGCGCCTGGTCGCATGGAACCGGCGTTACCAGCAGATGTTCGGCTATCCGGAGGGCATGCTGTACGTGGGCCGGCCGGTGGCGGACCTGATCCGCTACAACGCCGAGCGCGGCGAGTTGGGCGAAGGCGACATCGATGCGCAGATCAACAAGCGCATCCGCTACATGCGCGCGGGTTCTCCCCACATCTTCGAACGCGTACGTGCCGACGGCCAGGTGATCGAGATGCGCGGCCAGCCGCTGCCCGGTGGTGGCTACGTGACCAGCTACAACGACATCACCGATTTCAAGCTCGCCGAATCGCTGCTGCTGGAAACCAACGAGACGCTGGAGCAGCGTGTCGCCGAACGCAGCCAGGCCGCCGAGCACGCGCAGCAGTCGCGTACGCGCTTCCTGGCCGCGATCAGCCATGACGTGCTGCAGCCGCTCAACGCGGCACGACTTTTCGTCAGCGCCTTGCGCGACAGCGAGCAAGGTGCCGATGCACAGGCGCAGGAACGACAACATCTAGCCGAACGCGTGGATGCGTCGCTGCGCGCAGCGGAAGAATTGCTCGACGGCCTGCTGGACGTCTCGCGCCTGGACGCCGGCGGCCTGCAGACGCAGATCACCGATTTCGATGCGGGCGAGCTCCTGCGCGAACTGGCCGCGCAGTACGCACCCGTCGCCGCCGGCCGTGGCTTGAAGTTGCGCGTTCACGCGCGCGCCATCCCGGTGCGTAGCGACCGCCGCCTGCTGCGCCGGCTGCTGCAGAACTTCCTGGCCAACGCGCTGCGCTATACACGCGAAGGTCGCATCGTGATCGGCATGCGCGCACGCGGCGAACAGGTCGTGCTGCAGGTGTGGGATACCGGGCCGGGCATTCCCGACAACCACATGCGCCAGATTTACGACGAGTTCCACCGCTACCAGCAACCCTTCGATTGGGGCGAACGCGGCCTCGGCCTGGGCCTGTCGATCTGCCAGCGCATCTCGCGCCTGCTGCAGCACGAGCTGGATGCGCGCAGCAAGGTGGACCGCGGCAGCATGTTCTCGATCGTCGTGCCCCGCGGCACCCAGGTCAGCGAGCGCCGCACGTCTTCACGCCGCGCGGCCTTGGCAAGCGATTCGCTGGCAGGCCTGCGTGTGCTTTGCGTGGACAACGACCGCGAGATCATCGATGGCATGCGTGCGCTGCTGGGCCGCTGGCAAGTGGAGGTGATCTCGGCGACCACCGTGGACGAAGCGCTGGAGAAGATCGTCGAACATCCCGCCGTGATGCTGGTCGACTACCACCTGCACGATCGCCTCGATGGTCTGGCCACGCTCGACGCCCTGCGCGCCGCCAGCCCCGGCCCGATCGCCGGCGCCCTGCTCACCGCCGACGGCCGCGACGAACTCAAGCGCGAAGCCCGCGAACGCGGCTATCGGCTGCTGACCAAACCGGTGAAGCCGGCGTCACTTCGTGCGTTCCTGGCAGCCCATCACGTTGCACCCCCTCACCCCGCTCCCGACCAGGACGCCGATACCGCCCCGGCAGCGGGGTGATAAACCGTTAGCACCGCGTCTTTGGCGGATATACCGTGGCCAGACCATGCTCTTTCAGAGGGGACATCACGGCCAACCGGTTGATAGTGCGGAAGATCCTCCGTTGACGAGCCAGAGCATGCGGCTGAATACTCTGCGTTATTCCCCGCTTTTGGGGTCTACTAGGCGTTAGGCGGCTATGGCGAATACGACGCAACCCAGTACTGGAACCCGAGTCATCGGCTGGCTGTGGCTTCTCATGGCGCCAGCTATTGCGGGAATGGCGCTCATCTCGACAGTTAAGTCGGATACGACCTATTGGATCCAAGTCGCTGCCTTCTCAATTGTGGCGCTAGCCGGCGCGGTCGGAGGCGTAGCAACTGGACTTCGCTACCTCTGGGGGGTTCGCGTGCTTCACCTACTCTCATGGATTGGGTTTACGTATTACGTCGGATCCGGGCTGCTCGGTCTTTTCTTTTCAGCGTCCTCTGGCAAGTTCTCCCCGGTAGTGTTTCTCATCGTCGGGCTGATAATGGCGCCCGGACTCGGCTTTGCCGCGCTTGCAGTGGCACTGCGCTCCAGCCTTCGAGCTCAGAGTACGCCGCCTAACAATTCATCCAAGCCGAACCCGCTTCGCGGGTCGGCTTAATTCAGCAACTGTCTTGTGATGTGATCTTTCAGGCGGCGATAACGTCGCCCTCTTGAGCCCGTAGCTCGTCGCGCCGCCGTGCGTTGACGATGGTCAGCAGCTTGCGCATACAGGCGACCAGCGCC